>SDBS01000363.1_pt1 | contig 42856 bp, 64 predicted proteins | sample 2277091 | NCBI WGS metagenome assembly SDBS01 (sample SAMN10404972, study PRJNA504765) | marine sediment metagenome | isolation source: marine sediment core GS10_PC15, 163 cmbsf | place: Arctic Ocean: Southern Knipovich Ridge | collected 2010
TATCTGGGCTTATGCGAGGTGATGTCAGACGCATACAGCGACTATACGTGGCGTATGGTAAAGGCGGGTGATAACCATGTGCTGATGCTGTTACTGGAGCATGATTACGATGGCTCTGAGGTTCTTGTGTTGTATCCAGAACAAGTCTTGGAATTAGCACAGAGGGTTAAAGACAGCCTCGCCGAGAAACAACAACCGCTGGTAGCCACGATAGATGACGTGGTATATCTGCGGGATCATCCAGAAGAGAAAGGGGAACGACTATGACATTCGAGGACGCTATCAAGGAAATGGAAACGGCAAGTAAAATATTCAAGCAAGCTATTGTGGCAGTGGGTGTAGCAGCAGGCAAGGCAATAGCTGAGAAGCAGAAGTCGCCAGAGCGCAAGATAGATGGTGCAGCTTTTACAGACTGGGTACAATCATATAATGTTGTATACGATAAGAACGGATTTGACGTAAACGCACAAAACGAATATACGATGGAGCGAAAGGACTTGATATACCATGCACCCGGCACAATGGGGGACGTGATAACATTGGTGAAACAGTGGGACTCAACACCAAATATGTTTCCAATGTCCGTCCCGATATGGCTGGACAAGGCAATAGACCGACTGAGACAGCGCATCATAGACGCCGGCTTCGGCTGCGACTTGCAATAATTACCAGTAGGGCGGTATCCTTCCCAATACCCCCACGATACCAGATGCTAATAACCGCCCTGCTTATTAACAGGAGGCTATAATGCGAGAGATTATAATAGCAGCATTGATCGTAGCGGCTGTGTTTGTGGCAGCGATGCTTTTCTCAGCGTCACTGGATAAAGATGTCCCAAGCTGGGATGACATAAATAGCCGCTTACAGGTTGTTGAGGACTGCATGGAAATGCTGAGGCCGCTGCCTGCTGAGATGGAAGTGGTCAATGCTAAAGTAGCGGAGTTAGAGCAAGCTAAATGGGATATGAAAGGGGGTGATTGAATTGGCAACAGGATTGACAGAACTGGAGCAGATGGTTAAGAGCGGTAAGTCGCTGAACGAGATTACAATCAAGCGGCTGGATAAGTCTGTGCATCACTACTGGAAGAAGCCGGAGTTTGCTAGACGCAAAGCTGCTGATAGGGAGCGTAGAGTGCGCGCAGTGAAGGCCGCCAGTAAGGATAACGAATAGCCTTGACAACCTCTGGGTATGGTGTACTGTAGGCGTGGAAGCTAGGTCACCAACTGCTTCTAATTAGTTATGAAAGTCGGGACTCATCAACTGCTTAATTGGAAGCTTGCAGTTATCTTCAACCTCAATTCACCGCGAACAATAAAAGCTGTTCGGGTGCTTTGGCTTCAACAGATACCGCGTATGGCTGATTGATAGCAGCCCTGCCTCGAATGTTCAAGGCAGCGTTATAGTCGGCGTTAGCAGAGAATCCGCACGACTTACAGGAGAAGATACTTTGGCTAGGACGGTTGGACTTAGACACATGCCCGCAATTAGAACACATTTGAGAGGTGTATCGCGGGTCTACGGCAATAACAGGTATTCCGGCAAGCTTGGCTTTATACTCAATCTTTGTCCGCAGGTCGTAGAATCCCCAAGAATTATGTAAAGATATTATTGATAAATTAGTCGCGCCAATTAAGAGCAAACAGCAAGTCTATAAAATTTTTCATGAAGATGGGAGATATACTACCAATGAGAGCGTTAGGGTAATGTCAGGGTATAAATTTGGATGGGGGAGACGTTTTGAGTTGATGGATGAAAAATTATTTGATGCCTGTAATAAAGTTTTTAATTACGACTTTACCTACGAGGAACTCAGGCTGGAATACGAAGACCTGCGCCGCAAGTACGAAGAACTACGGTACACATTTAACAACCAGAAGACACACCACTCAGTATGGAACTATGAGACGGTTAAGCAGCCGCAGCATCCGACACAGAAGCCAGTTGACTTGATAGCCAATATTATCCTTCATAGCAGCAATGAAGGTGACTTGGTGCTTGACCCGTTCTGCGGCTCAGGAACGACGCCTGTGGCGTGTGTACGCACTGGCAGGCGGTATGTGGGGATAGATAGCGACGAGGGATACTGCCAGATAGCACGGCAGCGCGTCAAGCAAGAACTGGCGCAGTTGACGTTTGACTTTAGGAGGTAGCAATGCCACGTTACACATTCCTTCCGGGACACATGCTCCCTGAAGGTACATCGACAATGGGTGCGCCGTTATATCAGCATGGGTGCGCTATTATGTTAGAGGAGGTAGAGATGAGTCTACTATATGATGAAATACGCCGTATAGAAGCCATAGAAGGTGTTGTGGCTGTTAAGCGTGCCGGCGACTATGCCGTAGTTATACTCAACAGAAAACAACTTACGGGTCGCGATCCTATACCCTTGCACATATGCGGCATACCTTTACTTTTCATAGACGAGGGGTCGGAGGCGCATAAGAAAAATACCATCACAATACAAATTCACGACTGGTAATGATCGGAGGTAGAGATGTTTGATGAAGCGAAGATACAGGCTTTGGTGGATGACCTGCGGGATAAGACTGGCGAGGCATGTACCGACATAGCAGATGAGATACTTGTGGACATTCTCAAGCTGGTTGTGGCAGCAATGCTGGAGAACAGAGGGCATGGGCTGGCATTGATAGAGACGGTGATCCAGAAGCTTGAGGTATATGACGGCATGACGCAAAACGAAAAGGACTGTAAGTGCATCAATATATGGCATGGCAGATGTATGAACTGTGGCAGGAGCACGCAATAGGATAATGACAAGGAGGTATCTTATGCTTGGCAAAGTGATTTACTATCTAGCATGTGCAATCGTTATTGAATGTAGCATCTTCTTGGTGTTGGCAGTAGTGTGGGTAACTGACAATTGGGCGAAGCTATTATGATCGGAGATAGTATGAGTTTAAATTGCACACAGCAGAAAGCGTATAACAAATTATCCGGCCCTCAACTCAATGCTTTTATGGGATTGACTAAAACTTGGGAGTATACTATGTGGGGTAGATCGTACAGGAAAAATACACTGATGTCGCTGGTACGTCTTGGGTTGGCGGAACACAGGGAAACAGCCCCGTCGTCAAGAGGTTGCCATCAATTCAGACGAAACCTTATCCCTTAGATATGATAGGAGGTAGAGATGCTTACAGATGCTCAGAAGAAAGAGAAATGGGAACGGGAATGTAGTATCGCATATTTCGCTGAGGAAGCTCTCAATGATGCTGTTGGTCAGTTAGTTGAATCGTGGCCGGGTGACCCGGATGATATATTGGAAGAGTTGCGCCGCAAGTTCCCGCGTGGCGTCATTGGATGGATTGAAGAGGTAGGTATTGACGCGTGGATGCAGGAGTGAGGAGGTAATGATGTTAGAATGGGAGCAAATTCTCAAACACATGAAGCAGCTATTTTCCCCAGAATACAAGTGGTCTGTCGGCGGTGGCATTCATCATGGTAAACGCCTGCTGGCGGTGACGAAGGATGAGCGCAGTGCTGATATGCTGATAAATGCAGAGGCTACTCAGGAAGACCTGTATTATGCTGGACATCTGCTGATTGACAAGCTGAATAAGGAGGTGATTGACGATGGCAAAACCACTTGACCCGCGTAAGGGCTTATTTGTAGCCCGCTGCTGGATGGGCGGCATAAGTGAGATACTGGCTTGTGGTGAGAAGCGGGTGCGCCTACGGGATGTCGTTACAGGCAAGATAACTAACGGCAGAAGGGAAGGGCTTGATATGGCGATGGGGTATAGCAGTATACGCGTCGTTGAGTCTATCGAGGCTGGAAATGCTGTGCTAAAGAGCTTAGACAAGAAATCTGTGGTGGTAGCTGATGGATAGATTGTTTCATGGAACAGCGTCTTATGAATTAGAGAGCTTCATAAAAGAAGGGGCTTTGATAAGATTCCGTAAGTCGGGATATAAACCAGCATTTTGCACATCCGTTAGCTTTAATGAAGCGGCGTTTTTCGCCTTACGTAAGACGCCTATATCAGACCTTTCCAAGACTGGTATCGTGTTAGAATTTGATGCTACTAGATTACGCCCAGATGAGTACGAATTCTATAAGTCGCCGGGTGTTCTCCGGGATGAGCATGAGGTCAGAGTCTACGAGCCTTCTATCTTACGACTAAGGGGTTACTATGAATATGATAACGGGACATGGGTGCGTCAGGAGGTATAAGGTGAACACTATCAAGCAAATCTGGGAGCGGTGGGCGGCGTGGTGGGAAGATGACGACGCACTTACCACTGAACAGCAAGAGCAGCTAGGAGCGTTTCATAGATGGATGTATGATAGCATATTCGCAGTAGCAGGTGGCTCAAGCTGTGATCCCGAAACAGGGTATGTACTGGCTACTAAATATGGCAAGTGGATATTACGCAGGCGGGATATGGGGAGTGACGAATAAGGCTATCGGCAGGAAGGTAGTCAGGAAGCTGTGGAGGTGATGGGGATGGAAAGAGGCATAGAGAGCATGGTTGAATGCCCAAAGGTAACTGATGCTGATAATAAGCCTATGTGGGTATCGTATGTGTGGAAGTGCTTAGACTGCAAACACAACAAAGGGCGCAAGTTCGATGATAGCGGTATAGCTCTAGCGATCATAAACTGCGATTATGGAGAGTGATGGGATGGAGCTAATAGCAGAATTGAAAGATAAAGGTTTAGATGAAGAAGCATTTGACATGATAGCTGCTGAGGACATTCGCCAGATAGAGAAGTGGGGATATCAAGAGCATTCACTAGAAACATGGTATCTCATTTTAGCAGAAGAGATTGGTGAACTTGCTAAAGTAATTCTTGAGGCAAAGATTACCGGAGGCAAGTTCAAGCTTATGGAGATGGAGGCGACTCAGATCGCAACAGTGGCTATCAAGATTGCAAGAATGTTAAGAGAGTTATCAAAGTAATGGAGGTGATGGGATGAGAATTCAAGTTGGGACAGGAGAGATGTATCAATGTGATAAATGTGGGGCGATGATAAAAGATATTGATAACTTCTGCTGGAGTTGCGGGATGAAAAAGACGGAAGCTACAGGTGGGATTATCTATACGACATGGTGTCCGTGCTGTGTTATCCAGTGATCTAATGGTGATCGGTTCTGTCGTATTTGCGGAGCGCGGACAAGCATACAGAAGCGGGAAAGTCAATGATAGCTTGACAATGACTATAATCGTCAGTAAGCCTCTGACATATTGCAATGAGGGCATAAAGGTAAATTCAGGTTCGGATTTACTTGGTTATTAACGATATTACGAGAGTCGATAGTCCGCCCAGTAAGACGGCAGCCACCATCATAAAATGGCGTTGAGCTTCTTGCTATTCCCCTCGATTGCTTTAGAAGATGCAACGTGTCTTTCGTCTGTCATTTTTTCCAGTCCAGTGAAGGCGGTCTCCAAGTTACCTACCTTGTTTTCAGTAGTACCCATTCGGTCTTGCAGTTTAGTAATCCTGTCATCGGCAGTCCCGTTCATAAGAACCTCATCATCAATCAGGTTGTATTCTCAAAAGGAAATTGCCTGATTCATAAATTTTAATCTCCGTATAAACTCTGTAATTCTCCACATGGATATATGCCAAAGAAATCACTGAGTTTTTTATCAAATCTCCGTGAGTTTTCCTTACTGAAATAGCTCTCCCATATACCTATCTTGCCCGTCCAGCCGCGCGGATAATGCTCAATGGGGCGCTTCCTAGCCAATTGCGGCTCTACATGACTATATATCCACTGAGTATGTTCAGGATTCAGTGCTGTATCAAAAAACAGCATATTGGCCTTCTGCAAGCAGGTTACGCTATCTGTGGTAAATTCCTCGTAGGTTACTACCGCTGACCGCGCAGGGTCGCGCTTTAGCATCCAGTCAGACATCCATAGCAGCGAGTGTATGAGATAATTATCAATCAGATATTCTATGCCTGCATCTATGCCGCTATTCAGTATATAATCAGCGTCAATAGGAAAAATGGGGTTATATCTCATCGATATTGGACCATATAATGTGCTGCAATATTCGGCAGCTAATTGGTCTTTAGGATCACGCAGCAATATCACATACTTCATATTAGGGAATAGATCCAATATTGCTAGATTCTTGCCAGTCGCTGCGAAATGACTCTTAAAGACGCTCCGCGATTCGTAGTTGTGTATATCGGCTATCTCCGGGCGTAAGTCCCAGTCACTGCCTCCATTTCCAAAGTCCCACCAACGAGGATACTCACGGCATCCATTTTGCATCCCAGCCAGCATCAAGTATTGACATAGTACACATTCTGCAAAGAACGATGATCCACTCTTTGGTATTGCGGTGATTAACAGCGGTAGCCGTGTTTTGCCCTTCATTTATCACCTCGCTCCGACAAGTTCGCCATTTACTCGAACATCGCCTCCAATGGCGTGATCTTGGCGTTAATGGCATCCAGCTTAGCGTTAGCCTCAACGAGCCAATCCGTAATCAATACATAAAGCCCCTCGCGTATATGAATCTTCGTCCGCCCTGTAAGCGCAAGCGCCTCACCATAAGCAATGTCCTCTTGAAACTCCTTACGATGATCGTAGGCTATCTCCAATATGAGATCAACGGCGTCATCCAGCACTTGCGGGATCCCGGTTGCGCGCCTATAGGGCACAGCCAATGCGCTAAGAACGAATACAACTGCAATTATCAGTGAAATCCAGATTATATTCCTTTTGCGTTTCATAGTATTTCACTCGCTTTCTTATTTTACAATAATTACCTGCCCGACAACACCAGGCCAGCTATAAAGTTTTATCCCGTTCTCAAAGTTTGATAACACCACATTGCTGCCAGGCTTTCCATGTACGCCATAAGCAATTACACCTGAAGCGTGAGTATCTTCCAATGTATACGAGGTTGTTCCTATGTCGTAGGTGAAAAGCTTCAGATCATCACTATCTGCTAAGAAGATAAGCCCATTCGCACCCCACATGCCGCTGATTTGATTGGTCTCGCTTGCCAATGTATGCGTTTCTTCGAGACTTAAACTGCTTGCTACAAAGCTGAACGCCCGTAATAGCCCGGTCATCCTCTGGTGTAATCTGCTACCATCCCAGAATATCGAATGCGTTATACCGGCAATATCATCCACAGTATCTATAAGTGTGAATGCTGACGGACTGTAAGTAAAAACACTAATTCCGTTACTACCATTACCAGTGAAAATGTAACCATCAGCGTAATATACGTCAAATGCTCTTCCTGCGACAGCACTATAAGTTGCTTTCAGGGTAATACTTCCACCAGTATATTGGAACGCTCGTAAACCTCGGAAGCCGGTAGCGACGTAAACAAAAGTCCCATCTCCCCATATACGCATATCTGATATGCCGGATTGGAACGATGCAGATGTAGCTTGCAGGGTATAATTAGTGCCATCAAAGGTTAAGACATCTATTACTCCAAAGCCGCTACCCCCATCCCACCTAATGGCATAAATGTTATTACTTGAGTCAACATAGATGCCATTATAAACATGACTTGACGGATTATAATTTCCCACACTGGTAAGCGAACCACCAGAATACGTCATCGCTCTTACGCCATCTGCTCCATTAGCCAGATGGATATAAGAGCCGCGCAGAAAGTTATCCTGAGTAGCTCCGCCGACATCGAGTGTATCTAGTAATGTGAGTTCCATTTTAGCTGCTCGTATTTACTGTAAAGATTACCTTGATATGCACCCAATCAACGTCAGTTGCCGGGATATGCAGGAATATATAGGCATTGGCTGCAATTGACGAGTCCGCCATACTTGCTGCCAATACTTGCTTGAAGGCCTCGGAGCCGGTTGTCGTTACTGTCGTTATGTCATTATCAGCAGTCGGCGGATCCCCCGACCACTCCTCGAATACCATCGAGTATGCAGCGTCAGCAGGCAAGATAATCTGGACGCTTACCAGCTTAATGCCGAATGGATATAAGCCTGAATTGGCGTGGAATATAGCAACCTCGTCAGCGATAGAATCCGGGGCGTATATTAGAGCGTCAATATCCTTTATTCCAACAGTAGTCACTTGATGAATAGTGAGGGAGCTTTCATGCGCTTTTGGGTCAAATAGATTTCTGTAATGCCGTAATCCAATCCCCTTTCGCATTTACCACGACTCCCTTGCACGTATATTGGCTTGCGCATTCCATAAATCGAAAGTAATACCTTCAATGGTGGCATTGTGTCCCGTTAGTCCATATAATGAACGGGTCACGTTTATAATCGATGCTATATCTTCCTCGAAAGCAGGCAGGAACGCGGTCATATTATACATACGAAGCGGCGAGGCATAAGTGCCGATCTGTTCTTCAAGCTGATTAAGAGCGCTGGCTGCTGTGTTGTGCCATATAACCGTATTATCATCAGTCTCTGAGAATTTCCCATACTGTGTCCAACTATCTCCAGCCACTCCACCCACTGAACCCGAAGTAGTGCCAATATGGGCTTCCCATTCGCCTTTTTCTGTATCATAATTGTAATAGACTGTGACATCATTTACAATGGTGTCTGTCACAAGCTGGAATCCAAAGTCACTCGTTGTGGCTTCGCTATATGCGATGAGGCCGTTCTTGCGCGGTGGCGCAAAAGTTATCCTGCCATCACCGCCTTGCCAGATATAGGTATTAGTCATCTTAGCGATCCTGTCCAAGCACCATTTGACCGTATGTCCAGTTATCTTTGCACCAACTTCGTAATGCTGAAAATTCAGCAGGCTTCGCCAGTCCCAATGCGTTGAATAGTTGATGTCGATATTACTGGGGTCTTCCGTACTATCCAGCCCTGCGCCATTGGGTGGTTCATTAGTGAGTAAATTCCACGCCAAGTGACCTGCCCCAAAGCCATCTACAGTAGCGGGGTCTTGTCCGCTGCCTATGCGCTTCTTCAGGAAGGTGTTTAGCTTATCTCGCAATTTGATTATAACGCGGTCATTGTCGTAATTTACCTCCATTATATTGCCTGTAAATAGCTTAATAGTATCGCCAGCCAGAAGCAGCTTCACAATACCCTCATCGCCTAAGTCAGTTCTATCTCCATGAAGGTAATTCCACGTTCCCGCAGTATTATCCAGTACTATCGTCGCTTCCCCGGTAGCAAGGCTAGCATTACGAGTCACTCGTGATCCCTCCAGCAGGTTATCATAGTCGCCACCGCCATCAGGCGTGAAGCGGAATATGGGAGCAGCGCGGGGGTCAGCGGCAGCGGCGCGGTAGCCCGCCCATTTTGCCACTGCGTATTTGAGTAGTGACTTACGATCAAGCATTACTAAACACCCGTTACTTTGCCGCCCAATACGCGGTAGTTCAATGTTGAGCCATCGGCGTCATAACCATTATGCACAATCACTTTCACTCTGCTTGCAGAGTCCGGGAGAAGTATAACTTTCGATATAGCGATGTTGTAAACAGGCGTGTTCTGTACATGCCCATTTGCAGTGCCGTTAGCGAATGTTATTGAAGTATCTCCAACGACCTCTGTTTGATAGATTAGCTCCGAATTGATGAGCGTTGCATCCTCGATCAATCGCCATCCCGGTATCTGACCTAAACCTAAACCCGCTTCACCGAAGGTCTCAAAACCTGCGGTGTCCGCCATCGTTAAAGTGACGGCTGCGGTCGCTAGTGGGTTATTGGTCAAGTTCTCAGTGAGCGGCGCGGCAGCTATCAATTCAACGCCGATCTGGTCAGTCTCAAATACGCCCCAGTCCTCATTGCCGCTGTCCTGAGCGGTCACCATAATTATAAACTTTGTCCCATCATGCTTGGTAGTGCCATCCAGCGCGGCTTGTATTGTGATCATGTGGGAGTAGCTTTCAGAGACGTCGAATTCACTGCTCACTGCCACTACGCCTTGAGCAACAGCCGTCCAGTCTATAACAACCGTGCCTCCATCTTTTGAAAGTGCCATAATCTATATCTCCCTTATCAGTAATGTCCCCGTGTAATATTCATCCCACAATTCTTCCCACATCTGCATCGGCCTGCTTTCGTTTACCAGTCTGGCAGTAATGGCTGTGCTTCCTGAACCGCCCAAGTCATAAGTAAATGTGACGGTAGTATTATTGTCAGCCCACGTATTCAATATACTCGCAACTCCTGACGTTGCAAAAACGACTTCTACTTCGTGAAATCCCAATGTAGTGCCACGCTGTAAGATATTTAGCTTGCCACTTAAGGCCTCCTGGTACGTCTTGAAATATCTATCTGGCCGCCTGTATCGACCCGGCGTGAAGCTTATGGTCGCTATAGAGCCGTCAGTGATCCGCATTTTCGGGAATGGCCCTGAAAAGTGTGGCATTACACCAACCTCCCGCTGGTTATTTCTTCCATAATGACCCCTGCTAATTTCTCTCGCATGAAAGAGCGGACTTCCTCTCTCGTTACAGTCTCAAGTCGTGAATTGGGCATCTCAAGCGAGAAATTCTCGATATGTATACCTCCGCCGCCGCGCCCGCGCCCGGTTAGCTCCACAGGTATTCTGCCGCCGCTGGGAATCGGTATCACGGCTTCGCCGCGCCCACCGGGATTATCGCCAATGATTGCAATTTCTGGCTGTGTCGCAATTCGACCAGTAGCAGCCGACGTAACCTTAAACTCCTTGCCCGGATCAAGTAGTATAATCTCCGCCAGTGCCTCCAATAGCCCGGCTTCTGCTGCGGCTGCTGTATATTCCTGGATCGCTAGTGTTGCACTTCGTATAGAAGTAGTCAGGCCGTCAGCCGAGATCGACAGCACACTCATACCACTTGACAGTGCTTGCGTTGCATCTTCGGATTGTTCCAATTCTGTAGGCAGTCCCCCTATGCCAATATCCGGGGTAGCTATTTCTGGCTCGGAGAATAGTTCAATTGCGCCCTTTTTAACAAGCCCAAATATGGCAGAAGTCGTGACCTCTGACAATGTTCGTATTACGCTTCGTCCCAAATTATTCAGGAAATCATCGAAGTCAATGTCCGGACTGAATATGGCCTCGAAGAGGTCTTCCACAGCCGGGCGCAATTCACCTGCTAAGTCTTTCAATCCATCTATGGCAATTTTGGCAAAACTAATCTGGTGCTCTGCTTGTAACTCCTCTAATTGCTCATTCTTGAACTTTTCTAACGCGACCATATCACCGCCGTGTTTGGCAAACAGAGTTTCTATCTCTGCGAATTCTTTTAGAAATAAGGCTACTCTTGCCTCCTGCTGATCAAGCTCAAGGGCGCGGAACTTCAATATACTTTGTTTCTCACGCTCAATTAAGTCATCTTCCTTTTGAGCAAGCATAACAGCATCGGCAAATACAGCGTTATTGAACGCAGCCAACGCTTTGGCCTTCTCATCCGCTATACCTATCTCTTTTCGAGCAAGTCTAGCTGCATCCTCGAATATCTTCCTGTTGAAGGCGGCAAAATCTTGTCTATCCTTTTCATCTATAGCGTCAAGCTCATCCTGCATCTGCTGCCTTAGTTGCACCAGTACATCACCATGTGCCAGTGCATCTGCCTCAAGTTTAGCATATTTCTCAATTACCAGTTCTCTTTCTGTAAGCCCGGCTACCCTGATTTTTTCTATAGCATCTTCGCGGATCTTGTTTTCCTTGCCAACTACGGCAGCGGCGTCCTCAAATATTGCCATGTTGAATGCGGCGAAATCTTTGGCCTTTCTATCTGCTAAATCTATCTCTTTTTGGGCAAGTTTTACAGCATCCTCGAATATATCATTACTGAATGTAGCAAGCTCATCAACCTTCTTTTTCTCAAGCTCTATAATCTTCCTATTGACTACCAGTAGGGCATCTCCTGATAGAAGACCTTCGTCCCTCAGAGTTTCAAAATAATCTAACGCCTGGTCAGTGGTAGCCTGCCAGCCTTCGCCAGTAATGCTCCGCCATTCATCGAACTTGTCTATAACATCTTCCCAATCCCGCAGGTGGATTTGTAGTGCGCCGCCCAATGCAAGAAGCCCCCTGGTAAGTAGATTATTCGCAACTGCAAATAACGATGAGCTTACCGTAGTGTCTTTGATTGCAGTGTCAAGATCACCGACTCCTCTGCCTAAAGCGCGAAGGATGCTATCGACCTTTGTAAATATGGTAAAATTGCTATTAAGTTTTTTATTCAATTTGCCAATATCAATGACAAGCTGTCCTAATACTGCCGTTGTTGGGTCAATACCAAGTCGCTTCCAATCTTCCAGCGCGACAGTGACCTCTTCTATTCCTTCACGAAAATCTTTGTTGATTTCTTTGTTATGTTCCAACTTAACGGCATTGTTATCAACGCTGACAGTAAGGGCATCATAAATTCGTTTCGTTGCCCAAACGACACTTCCTAGTGTTACAATAGCAAGACCGGCAACTCCAGCAGACGTACCGAATATAGCCATCGCTCCGCCTGCTTCCAGCAACGCTATTCGTGCAGTTAATACGGCACCAGAAAGTGCTTTATATGCAAGACCTATCTTTGGCAACTGCGCCAATAGCAGTATCCCGCTACCTGCGAATAATGCCATCGCTGCTGTTGCGCCAACAACGGTGGCTGTGAATGCTTTAATAGGCTGTGGCAGGGCATTGAATTTGCCAACTAATTCAGTTAGTAATCGCGCCGCTCCCCTTATTGCAGGAGCCAAGCCTTCTCCTAATGATATAGCAGCGCCTTCCACGGCAGACTTCAGCAGCTTTATATCACCGACCAAGGTGTCAAGCTGAATGGTTGCCAACTCAGCAGCCTTATTAGTGCCTGTTAATTCCGCGGTATATCTCTCTAATTCATCAGCACCAGCGGAGACTAACAGCGTCATACCTTCGGCGCGTACCCCAAATATCTTTGCGGCACTGGCGGCGTCTAAGCCTGCTGTCTCGAACTGCCTAACTATGTCTACGAGGGAATTTGTGGCAGGATTGACATCTTCTATCTTGATGCCCAGATTACGAATAGCGGCAGCAGCCTTTGGCGTTACATCCAGCAGTTTATTGACCGCTAATCGCAGCCGGGTTCCGGCGGTGCTTGCCTGTAAGCCGCGGTCAAATAGTATCCCCAGCGCGGCTGAGGCAGTCTCAACAGAGAAGCCAAGCTGATTGAAGGAAGCAGACACTATCGGCATAGCGACACTAAGTCTCGCCATATTAGCCTGACTGCTGGCTATTGTTGCGGCAAAGACATTGGTAGCTCTTCCAGCATCTTTGGCTTCTAAGCCAAATGCCTTCAAGGTACTGACTGTCAATGCGGTTGCCTGGCTCAGGTCTGCTTGTGTGGCGGCTGCCAAGTCCAGGATGGCAGCAGTGCTTGCCATTTGCTGCTCTGCTGAAAACCCCGCAGAAGCCAGCAAATACATGGCATCCCCGGCTTGTCTGGCTGTAAATACAGTCGTCTCGCCAAGCTCTTTGGCGTGTTCGGTCATCAATACAAACTGATCATCAGTAGCGCCTGCCACAGATTGCACGTTCCGCATGGTCTGCTCAAATGACGCAAATGTCTTGACTGAAATGGCGGCCATAGCACCTAATGCAACACCGAAGCCCGTTACGGCCATGCCTAAAGTCTGCCAGCCTGCCGCATTATTCTTGATCTCCGTCCGCATGGCAGACCCAAAGGCGCGCATTTGCGACCTGCTGGTCTTCAAGCCCCGCGATAATGCCCGACCATCTGCCTCTATTTTGACTCGCAATGTTCCCAGATCGCCTGCTGCCAATCTAATCACATCCTATTTCTGATTCAAAGCCGCATTCAGCAGCCCCGGATTATCCCACAAGTCATTAATATTCACCCTATTATGTACTCTAATTTTGCCATTCCCCAAATTCTCTTCCCACGTCCGCGATGCCCATCTATCAGATCTCTGTGCTGGCTGCTTGCTATGCTGACGACCTTTTGGCTGCTGCCCCGGTACGATGCCCATGCTGTATAGAGTTTTGCGCTGTATGGACAAATACAGGCTTGCTATGAAGTTGATATTGAGTCCACCGACATACTCCTTAGACCATCCAGTCTCTGCAATTATACTCAATGCTGCTTCTGCCAAGAATGCTATTACGTCGAACTCTTGGCTTTCGTCAAGTTTTTTGCTTTCCCTCCACCTTTATCATCTTTCGCAGGAGGTGTATCTGCTGGCTTATCCGGCTCGTCATCTTCGATACTCGTCACCATTGACCGCAATTCCTCTGGTATGAATAGCGACAGCGCACCTGCCAATAACGGTATTGCCTTATGAGCATTGGCCTGAGTCAGCTTTCCCAATATGTCCTCTTCGGTAACTGACGGATCGTCCTGCTGCACTATAAACCAGTATATTTTCGCAATCCTGTCATAGTCCAGCGTTACTCCATCCTCGGCAAGGAAGTTTTTGTGCAGCTTCCCATACTCCTTGTAAATCCGTTTCATGGTTGCAAAGGTAGCTGTAACTTCCTCTGGCTTATCCGGCTCGTCATCAAATATCTCCATTAACCTGCTTTTCTTAGCCTCTTTCATATCTAGCCTCCTTGTCTATAATGTTATCTCCACGCCATGATCTCAACAAATGCTCCTGTAACTAAGGATGCAACGTAAAGCGTTGCTGTGACCAAACTCATGTCATCTTCCGTGTATATATCACCGGCCTGAATGGTATGATACCGGCTCGCCGTAACAACCCCGGACGCCCACGCTAGTCTAACTACGTTTGTTGCCACCCGTGCCTGCACAGTCAACTTCCTTGTATCCAGCGGCAGTACCTGTGTATGTTGAGCCGCTGTTGCTATACACTGTACTATATATTGTGTTGCCAATAATTTTCGCATACTCACTCACCTCGCTGATTAACGCAAAAATAGCTTTATGAATCTCGATATGTTTCTCAATATATCTTTCTCTTTATCCTTAGTGCCCGGCCATAAATAAGCATACGTGCCTTCGTGTCTCAATTCGACGTGACTGGCGTATGGCATTGTGGCGAATATCCAGCCGATAACCATCATGGTTAATATCTCCTGCGCCTTATTGATAGAGTTTCGCAGGTTGGTAGTGCGGTCGGCAAAGCCTTTCCCGGTGCGCGGCCTGCTGTATTCTGTCTTGATATGATTGACGGTATCACGCAAGGCGAAATCCATGCCAGCTTCCGTGGCTTTCATTATTCCGACCTCCGCGGCCGCCATATTCCGCAATATTTCATCCAGTCCTTCTATATCTGCCATTGCATACCTGCTTATAATGCCCAGCGGGATCATAGAGACCCCGCCAGACTGCTTGTCCTCTATACGGCTATCTGATACTCAATCAGCTTGCCGCTGGTTGAAGCCATCAAGTCCCATACCACGCCCTGAAGGGTAAAGTTGTCAATGGCAAATGGTGTCGGCCAGTTCTGTACCTGCGCTCGCGGCGCGTAAACCTGCATTACCTTTCCATCGCTGGTTCTGGTGAACTGAAAGACAAACTGCTTATCCGCCGGAGCGGTACTGGTTGTAATACGCCAGAAAATAGCAGTAGCGGTAGACTCGCCATAAAGCGGCTGTGAGCCTGTTACTGCACCTGTCATCAGTAATGATAGATTGCTGGCCTTGAACTCCAGCTCCTCTACCGTGATTTGTGCGTTAATGGCAAAAGCCACGCGGTCTCTGACAGCGCGGGTGCGCCATCTCGCCTCTGCCTTCTCCCAAGTAGTATCGACAGTTACGTTGCCATTCAGTTCAGCAAGCAAATTAGCGCTAGTTACTAATACTGATGCCGCCATACCTGCCGATCCCACGTACAATTTTCCGTCTTGTTGAATGTATCCCGGCATTTATAATCATCACCTTTTAGTGTTGGTATTCTTATCATCTGGTCTGCGCTACAAACGCAAACCGTGAGGAAAGGTAAAAATGCCTCGCCTCGTCTTCCCACAAGGGGTATTCCACAAACATCTCCCGCATAAAACTGACGCCAATATTGCTGGTGCTGAGAGCCGATACCTTATCATGTATCAGCGACCTCGCTATGTCGTAAATGGCCGCCAGCGATGCCGCTGGGTTATTGACATTATCGGTGTAGACATTCAGATACAAGTCACCACTTATGAATGTTGACAGATGATCGCCCGTGCCGCCAACAACCCGCATTCTTATCGCAGGGAAGGTGGTTGCAGGCCGCTGATGCGTTATTGAAATTGCTGAACTGGCGACCGCAGCCACCATTGTTGCTGAATTTACTAACCGTGATCGCAATGATGCAAACATAGCCTGCCTGCTATCCATCTATATCACCCTGCTTATTGACTGCTGTAAATGCAGCATTCTATTCGCAAATCCAAAATGCTTACGAGCATAAGACCTGCCTGCAGAACCTTCGCTATCCCTGTAAGCAGCATCGTTCAATAAGGCGGCCACTTGCTTAGTATAATCCTGCTTGTCGCGACAGTATAGGACGTGCTGCGGATATAGCTGCTGCATTATACCTAGCAAGCTATCCAGCATGGCTACTACGGGCGTTCCGACTGCCAATGCCTCAGCAATAGACCTGTGATGCGGTGTCATGGCTAGATGGACGTAAACACCGCTCTCTGCTATAGCACGCAGCCTCCCATTATCGCTGTTATTAGGAATAAATCGCAGCCCATCATACTGCTGCATATAGGCCTCTTTGCCTGTTCCTATGTAGTGCCCCAGCATGTATATCTCTGGATTATTCAAGCTGCCCGCTACCTCTATAGCAGCACGGCACAAGCTATCTGTTATAGTGTCAGTGATGGCGATCAAGCGCTTACAGGGCTGCAATTGCTGCTTTGCAATGCGGTGTAATTGTACTTCATTCACACACGGCGGCAAGGTCAATATATCAGCATGTATCAAGCAGCACTTCCACGCCCGCGCCATCTGGCAGGCTAATCCAGCTATATTTTCATCGCCGCTGAACATCACTATATCGGGCGCTCCGCCATATTTGTCTATCGTATCTCGTATGCTATCGCAGTCGCGGAAATTCACAATGCAAGTATGCAATAATGGCGGCAATACGGCTGCCTGCTTGGGTACGTCATCGTCATATATATCTCTGAAGCCATAGGTTTCCCCTTCATAGAATTCATTGATAAATAGCTGCTTCTTATTACAAGCATAGATGACCCGATACCCTAAGCGCGCTAAACAGTACGCTGACAGGAAGGCATTATAGCTGCGTGCGCCGCCTGTATCATTGTTAAGAAATAATACTGTGAACATATATGGTCTCCTATGCCGAGATAATTAACTAATACAAACTTCGTCGCTATCGGGCTGTGTCAAAAATGGCGGATAATGGCATTCAAATCCTGCCGCTCCTTTGTGTCCACCGCCTTGCTCGCCATGAAAACTGAATCTTTCTGCTATCTTGTTTACTTCAACCGTCTCAGAATATAAGCAGACCATCCAGTAGCCTTTTGGCATATATCTAAAAGGCATCCATATATCGGCCTTTGGAGCTACGGCAGAAATAGGCTGTGATGAGAATCTGCCATTGATGGCATAGCATTTGTGCCCCTCGAATTGTATCCAGAAGCCGCAATCTCTGATGTATTCCTGCTGTGTACGATCTTTGTATTTCTGGATGACAACACCTTGATCTACAAACTTGTCAGGATTTCGCTGCATCTCACACCACGTCATAGACTTTGGATCAGTATCTTCTGCCTCGATACCTGCAAAGAAGAATTTAGTTCGATCGCCGTATTTCCACTGCCACGTATCCCTATCGCCTATTAAGATAATATATTCTGGAACAGAAGCATCGGGATGAATATGCTTCCATGCTAGGACACATCCTGAGTGATCGATATTTCTCAGCCCATCGATCTCATGAGGGAAATCCACGTATTTCCTGATTGCTGAATCATGGTGGTCGATCCATGTTACATTTTTAGTTATCTCCAAGAGCTTCAGCATATCCTGCGGCTCAATAGAGAAATCCACTATGTAAATCTTTTCATCCGTTTCTATTCGATCAATCGGAAAATCTAGCCCGTAATCCATTGGAATCATATCTAGCTTAGGGTAGTTGAAAGACCTACCAGTTAGTTTGTTACCAGATCTACCAATCACATTGGCGGCGCACTTTCCATCCATGTCATTGTGATAAAATATCTTCATACCATCTCGCTTTCTAGCCTCACGGTTTCTCATTTATGGCTAATAGTGCTTCTTTATGCGTCCGCCAGTCCACTACTTCTTCCACTGCATAAGCGTTACTGGCTATGTCAATAACAGTGTCTCTAGGCTTGATGCTGCTTTTGGTCTCCAACATCATCCAATGGCTGCTTATGGCAATCAGTCCGGGTTGGAACATCTTGAGCTTATCAGCAGATAGAGCGCTGATGGGGTTTATCATAGCTTTCGTATTTGTGCTGACCGTGCTGGCGGTAGTAGGCCGCTGCCCGAAGTCATCCGGTGCGCCCAATACGTCACGCTGTATCTCTATATATTCATGCTCGAATCTAAGGACGACCGTCTTACTTCTGTATTTTGCCTTCTTCAGACTCATCGACGACGCCTCCTCCGCAAGGTCTCTGCATTTTCCAGTTTCTCTTTCAGGAAGAATGCTGACTGCCGGGTCTTGTGTTTAGAGTGCTGTACCCACCGCCCACCGCGCTTGACCAATAACCTCTTGCCATCTACCTTATATGGCATTAGCTGCCTCCATACGTCTTTATGAATTGCATGGACTGCATACCTGATCCTAGATTACGATAGCTCTGCGCCAGTTTCATGGGGTCTTGAGACCGCTGGGTTACCCCTCCGCGTGACCATTGGTATGGCCTGCTGGGATCAGCCGCCAGCTCTTCCAAACACTCGGCGGCGGCAAGTAGTATGTTATAGCTGTGTCCCTCTAAGAATATCTCAATTGACTGCGATGATGTAAAAGTGAACTCGCCAGCTACCAGATTACTGCTATCTGGAGTTACCGTTCCGGTCGTCGTATCGCCGCTATACAGCGTCACCCACTCGAATGTATCAAACTGGCTGGCATAGCGGGTCTTGCCTACGTTGAAAGTGAGCTTTTCTCTGGCTTCATTGCCGCCTACAAATACCCTATGCCTGTCAAGATAGTCCTCTAGCTCGTCATTCGTCCATATTCGCTGAGTCCTTCTGACCTCGAATTCCTTTGTCTGCCTGCTAATTAAGCTGCTGACAGAGCCTTCAAACTGCGCCCGCCAGACGCCAGAAAAGGCATCTGTAGCAAGCTGATAATCATACCGCTCCAGCCCCGTGCCCGTGTTGGTAGTCGTCGCTGACGTAACTACTACCGTGTCCTCTGAGTTCCATATCTTCACGCGGGGCGTAGTAGGAGTAACCAGCGTAGACGCCAGATTATAAAATTCCGCATTTAGCCTGATGCTATCGCCCGGATAGACAACGTCGTCATCCAGGTCTTCCGGGCCTACGTCCAGCACCTTTCGCCTCAATTCCCTGATTATCCATCCCATCGCTGCCCGTGAAGCCATAATAATCACCTACCCTATTCGTTTCCCTAGCTCTGTATAGTAACGTTGCGCTTGCGATTGCCTACATTCGTATCTCCCTGTCGAATGACTACCTCCTGTGCTTTAGCTCGCTGCGTGATAGATGTCTCTATTTGTAACGGCGCAGCCTGCTGATCGATAAAATGCCCTTGTGTTGCAATCGCTATAAGCCTATATATAGCAGCCCCGAAATGGCCTTGTGCGCTTATAGTAGTTAAATCAGCCATCAGGCAATCGTCCTCGTGACAGTCGAACCGCCTATAGTTTCAGTCACTTTCACAGTGCCATCCTGCTCGTCATATGTATAGGTACTCCCTGATACTGCCATATCGCCAGCCAGAACAGCCACCAGTATCTTCAGGCTCTCTGTAACATCAAGAGTACCGTCAACAACTTTAGCCATCACTGCGGTTGCTATTGCTGCTGTGGTTGGATCATTAAGTGCTGCTATAAGAGCGTCAGTGGAAACGTGCAACCCTGCCGCTGTACCCGCAGCATCAGGCACGGTCGTATTCGCACCATCAGTCCCCCTCATGGCTGTTGTAGGCATAGCGTCAATATCAGCAGGTATATTTGTTGCGTCTAGCTCTGCCAGCCGCGCTTCGGTGGCGATACTAGCCAATGCAGCACTATCAGTACCGCGCATGGCAGTCGTTGGAATGGCAGCTATATTTGTCGAATTATCATCTCTGGTTACTGTCACAGCACCACTGGCATTATCGGTTAATATAAAGTTGCCGCGCAAAACTACGCTGCTGGTTGCCGAACAGTTTGCATTGATAGTAAGGGCCCCGTCGCCTTCCAAAGACATATTATATGTGCCTGCACCTGCACCCATGTTTTGTATTTCAATCCCGCCAGAGTAACCCCTGAAATTGGCATTAGATGCCGCCAATGCTCCACCAAAATCGAACACTGGGGCGCTCGTTCCCGCGATACCTGAATGGCAACGGTCAAAGAAGAAGTCACCAGCCGATCCAGCGGTTATCGTTCCCAGAAGATTGCTATAATCTATCCTCGATGGCGGTAATGTCGTAGCGCTGAAATGGCAGTTACTAAACTCTGGTGAAGTAGCGCCTGTGCAAACACCGGATATATTCGCTCCGGTGATATGCGACCCGCTGATGCTCTGACCGCCCAGCGCCAGCGTCCAGTTCACGCCGTTGAATACTTGATTGTCCTGACTAGCTGCAAAGGTTATGGTTGAACCCGGCGCGACCTCAAAGCGGTTTAAGTTGGTACTCGCACTCAATGTATTCGCTGCCGCTATAGTGCTGACGGGGTTGCGTGCTGTGCCGTCAACGCCAACGACTGTATTGGTATTCGATACGGTGGTGTCAATCCAGATAGCTCCGCTACCATACCCTTCCGCGCCCCGCGAGAAAGATAAGAATATCTGATCAATTGCCAGTGTCGCGGTACTCAGCGTAAATGCTCCATCGGTAAAGCGCACCCTGACAAGTCCTTCGTTTGCACCACTGCCTACCATGTTTACGAACAATTCGTATGAATCTACTTCGTTAGTTGATTGATTCTTGCCAACCAGTGTGCCAATTTGCACCCAACCTATAGCAACCCAATCATAGGCCTGTACTTCCAAGTCATCGTTATTGTTATTGAGATACCCCGTTATAGTAACAGAGGTGGGGATGCCTGAACCAATGCTAAACTCATAATACAAATCCATCACATTATCCGCTGATGTATGTTCGTGGTTTGTGCCATCAAGCGCCGCTGTGCTTGCAAAAGTTCCCGAAGATTGCGTACCAGTCGTCAGTGTATAGCTCGCGGCAGGTCTATTTACAGCCGAACCAACGTTTGCAATCCCCGCAAGCTGTGCCTGCGTTGCCGGGAAGGTATCGCCAGCCACGCCGGTTGTGTCATATTGCGACTCCAGATTATCCGCCGCTGTTATATCCCCACTAATTCTAGTCATGTCAACCGGCCTGTTCTCTATGGAGAATGTGGCTATTGCCGTATTGACAGTCTGTCCATCTATGCCTGCTGCTGATAAAACTACCACATAATCATGGCCTATTTCATACCATGCGTTCGTGGTAGTGATCGCAATACTATGGACGCCCGTCAAGCCATCTACATCTTCGTCGTCAGTGACACCTGTTGTGACCTGTGTCTGGTCAAAGGAACTGCCATCGCTGTTATCTTTATAGACTGCAACTACTCCGTCAGTAGCACGAGTTACTGACGCGCCGTTACTGTCATAGGTATTCCACATGAAGTAGACAGCCTGATCTGCTGGAAAGTCGCCTAAATATCCCGCTTCTGCTATTCTCATTGTATCATTCCTGTAGATGGCAGGGCGCTAGAAGTGGTTAAATCCTCGCTCACCGCCAATGTTATCTATAAATCTGATATATTTGTCTCATCGTGATAGGCAAACATGCCTTGCCTTATTCTACTTAGTTCTGCTGCTTCCAATGCTGTCAGCTTGCGCTTCCATAGCATAGCTGGGAGTACGCGGCCATCAGCGTAGACATCACCTGCTCCAAATGTCGCTGTTGACGCATCGGCTGTGTCTGGCTTCAATCCAGACGCATCGTCAAACCATACAATATCCCCATTCACTACACCACGTAGATAAATCACACCACTCACGCCCGTACTCAGGAACGTTCCCTGTAGCAGCGTCCACGTTGTTGAGGTTGTTGTCGCTAACGTGACTATAGTTCCATCCCCGGTATCTACCACAAGTGCGGCTGTATCGCCTGCTGTGACCTTTGCCCATACTGCGAATGTGTAATTCGTAGCATCAACAAGCGCAACATTCTGGCTTGCGCCAACGTTAGCCGCGCCAGCTACTACCTTCAGACAATTGGTTCCCGAATGCGGGGATGTATCACTCGTTACTGTTGCGCTGCCTTCCTGCGTCCATCCAGCCGGTGGATTTGCGCCGCCTTCCATTCCCGGACTGTCAACCATATTTACACGCAATTCAGCGCTATCCACATACACCGTCGCTGAATTCGCACCTGCGCCTGCGTCAGTTATACGCAACTTTTCAGTGATGCCAGTCTGGTCTGCCACGAAACACATATCATACATCTTCCAGTGAGTCTCTGCGAAGACGTTGGTGTTGGCAGACGCTATCAGGTTATTGTTTGCGCCCACTACTACTGTTGATGCTGCATTGTCATTACATAGCCAATGGTCTTCGTGATTCGGCCACTGTGATGGGTCTGATGGGTTGTTGTATAAGTTGGCTATCTCACCAGTATCGCCCATTTCACCAGCGGCCATGATGTCGGCTGGGTAGGCTATGCCCCATTCAGCTATGAAGCCATCGAACTTAAAGGCTGACGCTGGATTTGCACCTAGAAATAATACTTCAGTCGAAGCTATTGAATTAACATCTGCCAAAGTTCCTGTTTTTGTGGTAGTCCCATCCTCAAACCCATCACGATATATCTTACAGTTGGCAGCATTATTACGGTCAATAATCACAGCAATAAAGTGCCAAATATTATCCCTAATATCAGTATTTCCCGCAAGAGTATACCCATCTGTACCATCAGTAATATAAGTCTCAATAACCCCACCTGCGGTATTATACAGTTGATAACCAGGTGTACTCTGTCGTTTAGCTACGATGACTCCTAACTCTGCTCCACTATTTACCTTCACCCACGCCCATATACCAATATCCTGCAATCCTATATCATGTATACCATTATTCGCAGCCTGAGCGTAACGACTAGCATTGAGATTGAAGTCTCTGGCAAACTCTCCATTATCCCCCAGCGACTTGCCAATCTCACGAGACAATATGGGGGTAGCTGCACCGTCCCAGTCCAGATAGAGCTTGCTGTTATCGTGGATAGCTGATGGGAATATCCATAGACGCTGCCAGTAATTCTCAGCATTTACCAGTGTTGGTGACCAAATGATACTTTCATCATTGTCATCAGCAGCCGCATATACGTCCTTGAGACTGAGGCTGTCCTTGAATACGACAGATGGGTCTTTGGTCACTGTCTGGTTTGCGCCAACCGTGATACCTCCAATACCACCGTTTTCCATATCGCCATCTGCGAGAAGATTCTTGCTGACGTAGGCTTGCTGATCCCACGCTGCTGCATTGGATAGAGTGAGATCATTGCCCGGTGACGTAACGCCGGCGGTTATTGTCATGCCGGTGTCCTCATCGAAGTCGTAATATTCGGTGATTGTACCTGCCGATGCGCCAACATCATGGGGATGTGTGGCTTGGTAAAGGATATGTGCATCTGTCCATAAGCCACCTATATAAATTTTAACATCATTTATCTTGCCATCGAGTTTATCTGCGCCATTATCAGACCTTCCCCCAATAGAAAAGTTGGCCGCACTCGTAATGTCCCCCACATCAGTAATAGTACCAACTTCCGCATCCGTGACATCATAGCCATTTATATATATCTTTGCTTCGCTATCTCTATCCACTCTGATAGCAAAATGCCTCCACTGGCCATCTTTATAATTAGCCCACGGAGTCCTGGCATAGTATTGATCACCGTCAGCATCTGTTATATAAACTCTTAGATGAGAAGAATATGTAATAATCCGATATGAACTATTGCCAGTAGAATTCTTGTCTATAATATAGGATAGACCCGCACCGGCTACATGCAAGTTTAACCAGAAACTAATGCAAAAGTCATTCAGGCCAATATCATGAATATCACCGCCAAACGACCAGTATGACGCATCAAAATCAACATTGACCCCAACCTTCTCCACATCAGTGATAGGTGAGCCAGCCCCGTCATCGTGTGGAATATTCACCCCTGCTGGCGTCCCGTCAATGAAGCCCGTAACGCTGTAGCCTGTGCTGTCACTGATTGTAATAGCGTCGTTGTCTGAGCCGAATACGCCGATGTCTGTTGTAAAGTTGGCGTTATCAGTTGTGCCGGATTTTCCAGAGTGGTGATAGACTATCCCGGTGTCATCCTCGCTGTAGCGTGGCAATACTGCATCCGGCCTGACTATATACATATCTGTATCGCCATCGCCGGAATCGTAAAACGACGACTCTACCTCATTGGAGATGCGCCATGATATTTGACCTAAGAATTCATTTGCGTTCCCGGAATCTTGTCCTTTGAATAGGTTGGCAGATGGTGTGCCGACGGTTTGTGCGCTCGTTACCTGGGCAGCGGAGCTTCCGTCTATTTCCAGATCCAGCGTCGGGACGTTACTATCCCACGTCAAGCGAATATATATTGTAGTATCAGCGGCGAAAGTATCTGACTTCACAATATCAACGCCGTTTACAGTAGCCTTCCAGCGGGTGTTTCCACCATCCCAGTATAGCTCCACATTCCCTAAGTCGCATATATACTGAGTATCTGTGTTAGTTGATGCGAATGTTGGCACGACCCACGCGTGGACAGACCCTTGATAGCCTGATACTATTTCATATACTTTGGCATCGTTGAGGCTCTGCGATCCCCTGCTATATTGAATGTCTATGGGAGCGGCAAAGGTCAGTGTTTTTTCGCCTGTAATATTTGTTGGTGTAAGCGCTGTATATGTCTCCGGTACGCCCTCTGATCGATACCCAATGTTAAGCACCGTCTCCGCTGTATCTGCTGTGCCAGATATGACAAAACTATCTGCCAGTTCACCATCCAGATATAGCGTGCAAGTAGTGCCTGAATACGTGACTACTATATCAACAGGTACTCTTTCCGTCAGGACTGTTGAGGCCGTGCTGGTTTCATCTACCCCGGCGTTATCCTTGATGCCATATACAATATCATCGTCTACTTGCTTGATTACTATATCGCCTTGAGACAAGATAGGATTCGTTCCAGATATAGTATCAGGAATATAGGTGATAAATGCCGACCTATTAGATAGCCCTGTTATTCTGGAACCCACAAGCTTGTCATTTGTGCCATCAAGATTGAACATCCAGCCATCAACGCCGCCCACCCACGCGGCAGATATAGCGGCATTTGAGACAACTAGAGAGTTATTCTGGCCGCTCACGTCAGGTATAGTATTACCCCTACCTATGGGCGGCCATGCTCCTACTAAGTCGCGCCATAGGTGACGGTATCGCGGGTCTGTAAATGCTTTCTGAACAGGCCACCATGTAAATATGTCAGACATGCGCCATCACCTCTATGCTATACTTCTGGCTGCATACGAATCGTTACGGCGTGCGAAGGCTGCCGAAACAGTTACATTATCACTGGAATTGTTATTGTCATACTGCAATCGCTGATACCGCGCCAATACAGGTACAACCAGCATCCTCGACCGCGTCAAGTCGTCACCTGCTACTGCTGAGAAGAAATTGCCTAATGATTGCCCCTCGCCTGCATCCGGCCATTTGGTATCATCTTCTGAGAACTGCACTCGCACGTCCAGATCATACCCATCGCTTGATGCTAAGTTGGTGATCCCTATTTGCACCACGCACGTCTTCGGCAACGGCTCTTCGTTAGGCCCCCAATTATGTGACGTTCCATTCCTATTGCTTATTGTAGCGGTAACTACCATTCCGCTATCTACAGAGGCCAATGTACTAACACGCTGACCCATCACTCCTGTTGCCATCTCTATTCACCTCACGCGGGGTTTCTAGTCTCCCCGTAATATTTGTAGCGCTTGCCATACTCGGCCTGCACTTTGGATTCTACATTATCATATAGGTTATCAACACGCGTCGATAGAGTAGCTGCTGATTCGCCTTCCGTTCTAGCGACCAATACTGTAACTTCCGCCAGGTCGCCGGATTGCAGCAGCACTGACTCCAGCCTGTCTATCTCCGCTGATACTGCAATGCTATCAATGCTAGCGGCAACAATCACGGCTGTCAATGTATGCGTGCGTGCGCCATCAATGATCATCCATGCTACATCAGCATCAATGCTAGATACTGCTGCTGCTTGCGTCAATATCTGCCCGGCATCGCTGAAAGCTATCCTTAGCTGTGCGGCTATATTGCCATTATTCAAGCTGGTATTGAAAGCCGCTGCTATGGAAAATGCGATAGCAGTGCCGCCGCCTGGAAAGGAGGGGTGTGTTGATAAGTCTCCGCTAATCCCACTTCCACCAATCTGAACTTTAGCAATGCCTTTGATCAGACTGCTACCGGATTTGATCCCGAAAAGCGCTGTTGACAGATCTGTGTCCTTCACGCCACTTATATCAACGTGATAGACACATCTGATTGAGCCTGCCCGCTTTGGCGCAGCTATCTCAGGAAACCGCGACTCATATATGTGTATCTTGGACATCTAAATCAACTCCACAATATCTGTAATCGCCGAAACTATTCGCTCCGGCGAAATTTTGCCAATACATAATGACCACTCATGTTCACCATCTCGGATGCAATCGTCAATGATATTATAACACGGAGCACAAGCAGCATTGCTTTGCAGTATCACCGTCTCTGGGAAACTTATATGCGTCCCTGTGGTATGCGTTGCCAACAATATCTTCGGCGTATCTGGGTAGGCTTGTCCAGCCACAATCAAGCTGGTTTCAGTCCCCACTAAGCAATCCAGCAAGCTTAGTGACAATGCCGCTTGCCTCCATGTTATTAGTCCAGCAAGGTTTATATACCTATCACCAGCGCTATTCCACGTCAAACCAGCGCAGCTTTTATCGCCATAGCCTACCACATATACATTAGGATATTTGGTCATCACGTCATAAAGCACCTGCTGCATGTGTGGGTACTGCTTTATATACCCACTGCCTGTATATATCCAGCCTAGTAAAAATGCGTCTACAGGTATGTTATACATAAACCTGAAGTCCCGTAACCATGATCGCTCTTTGTGGTCAGTCACGAAGAATGGCCTCTCACCTATTGCGGTTGGAACTTCCGCTGAAATGGCAAACTCATCAAAGAAGCTCACTCCTTCGGCATTCTCACGCTTACGATCATCAGTCCACCAATAGCCGGGGTCGGGCATTTCACGGCACGGCCATATTGCATGGAACAGGTATTTTGCAGATACAACACCCCGGAATGATACATATTTGTCCATCGTGACATCCATAGTCTCTGCGATCAGATATGCTCGCGCCTGCTCTTTCGTCCAATCATCCATGTTGGTATAATGATAAACATAATGGGTTACAATGTCCGTGTTGGCAAATATGGATTTCACTATCCCATGTATGGAGTTGCAGTACAGCCATATATGGTCATACTGGCGACGCAGTTCCCGCATTGTTGCCATGCTGAATATGTGATCGCCTATTGCGCCGTGGTGCATTACCATACAGTTCGTCATAAATATAGCCATCCATACAATTATCAACACATCAACACTTTGCCACACCGCAGGCAAATATAATCCAAATACTCGCCATGCTCATCAAGTGTCCATTCTCGCTCGCCGTGATCAAAAATCCCACATAGTCATTGCCAAACATGCTCACATCGCCTCTTCCACCAATACACGCTGAATTTATACATCACAATAGCCCCTCTAAATGAACTACTAATCGCTCGTCAACGGTATCTAGCTCATCTTGACTGACAAATCGCTCAAGCGACAGTAAATACAGCGGATCAATAAGTAAATGAATAACTTCATGTTTCGCCCATTCATCCACGACCTGTTTACTCAATGGAATATCATCAGGCAAATGCGTACCCAAGAAAAATGTTGCGCTTGCATTGCGATAATCAGCTTCATATTTGGCGTAGCCACCTTCTAAATCGCAGTGCCTGAAATATACCCGCCAACCAATCAACTTATATTTGTCCATATATTTCTGGACACAAGCTTTGTAATGTTCAAAATGAGCGGTAGTCGTCTTTTTCACTCTTCGTCTATCTCCAACTGCTCAATCATCTCTACCTTTGACCTTTTGATAGGCAACCCGCGCTCTTTGCAGACAGACTTCAGTTCTGCATGTGACATATCTGCGAAGCTGATAGGATCGCTGTTTGCTGGCTCAGTATCTTCAATCGGGTCGTCAACCAGTTCACTCACTACCGATCCGCCATTTCTCAGAGCCTTGATCATTGTCGGGTCGTCAGTCTCGTATTCAGTAGGCTTTATAAACTGCACACCGCCGATCCAGCCTGCGCCTTTCTTACCTCCATTTATGTAAAATCTAGCCATTAGTGTTCCCTCCAATTGCGTAATAATTGGTAGTCTTATTGAGTATGATAGCTGGTTACATCAGCACATTTTCCTTTATTACATCCTCGACGTCGGCATATTTTTACCCTAGTAACAATATTACTACACCCTTCCCACCAAGCAGGATGCTTAAAAGTCCCTTGCTTAGTATAAAAGTGAAGCCCTACGCGACATAACAGTGGTTTTCTTCCAGTGCCAATCTGTTTTTCTTTATATTCAATATCTTTACTAATAACTCTATCACATATTTTGTGATATTCTTTTTTGGCATCCTTTTTGGTTTGCTTTATTCGATCTAAATTGTATCCTATTTGCCCTTGAAATATCATTCAGTCACCTTCTGTTACCAGTTATTCATTCATTCTCATAATTGTCGTTTCAGTAACCAATCTATTTATGATAGTCGGCGGATCATTGATAGCCTTCCCTATTGTGACGTAATCAGCGCCGCAGTCAAACCCACGCTGTACTTCTTCGGCCGTCTCTATGCCGCCTTCGAGGTTGACAGGAATATCTGGAAAATGGGTTTTCATCTCACGAACTAAATCAAAAGCCTTTGGTATGAAGGTTGTCGCCAAAATCAGTTGCGGTGGCATCGATCCCCAAAAGCACTCCTCATCCGGGCACTGATCCAGATCCCACATAAAGGGACGCCCGCAATCGTGCCATACTCTCTCCCCCGCAACCATATCTGCACCAACATCTAAGATTGCCTGCCCTAGATCCGCATCAGGAGTAATTAGCACTAGCCCCGCTCTGCGAACCTTCGCTAACCCAATAATATACATCTCAGGTGCTATCATCCTGGCATACCTGATATTCTCCAGCCCTTCCACGCGTAATGCGACCACGCCGGGTGCGCGGGCAACTGCTGATATAAATGCCTTTTCGCAGCCTGCCATGCTCTCCAGATAGCAGCTAACTATTAACCCTTTTGGCGGCAATGGTCTCATTATCCACCTCCTCATATTCCATTTTATGGTTACCCCATTTCTTGACTACCATATTCCAATCAGCAGGACTCTTGAATACTACCGTCTTTGCGCCTTCTGGCATATAGAGCCTGACCTTGTCGGCAGCGTCGTCAAACAGTATGCCTATGCTCATATAAGTACACATGCGCGCCTTGAACATGCAGACCAGTTCGTCTCTATCCATGCAGATAGCATTTTCATGTATCCATTGCTCCAGCGTGCTTTCATAGTCATTGAAAAGGCTCGTGTCGAAAAAGAACGCCAGTTTATCTACGTTGTTGGTTCCAATAATATCATCTAGCCTATCGAGGTCATTTGGCTTCGTCTCATCAGATCGCCCGGTCATTATCCCAACTTCCGCTCCAGCGTCCAGAAAGGCATCTATTAGAAAGCGGTATAGTTCCGGGTGTAGCATCAATGTACCATCGTAGTCAATCGCTATTCTCATTTATCCACCTTACTTTTGATAAATTGGTTTATTGTCCGTTGTAACACGAAGTAAAACTACGGAACCAACATCAACAAGAGTGCTCCTGCCTTTCTTTTTTGCATCAATTCTACCTTCTCTTACCATCCTGTAAACATGCCCTTCGCTTACATGCAGATCATTAGAAGCTTCCTGTATCGTCTTCCATCCTAGCATTCAATATCACCTCCTCCTATTATTTCCGCACCTTCTCTCTAATCGCCTTCTCGCCATCGTAGAACTGCTTCTCTGTGCTGCCTAGCGCTTGCTCCACCGCCCTGATATGCCTCACCAGCCGCTCCATCGAGGTCTTCTCCAGCGATGCAGCGTGGTCACTCCCCGGCATGGTACGATCAAGGGTTATATGTACCTCTATCACTTCCGCGCCTAACGCTACAGCAGCTACGCAGAGCGGGACACCGGCGTCGTGTGATGAATAACCTACTCGGCAGCCATAATGCAGCTTCAGGAGCCTAAGATAGCACAGATTAGCATGTTCGTTAGGCGTTGGGTACTCAGAGCAGCAGTGCAACAAGGTTATCTCGCTGTCTTTCTTATCGAAGTCGCTATGTAGGATATGTACGGCTGCATCAACCTCATCCTGCGTACTCATGCCCGTTGACATTATAATGTGTCCCGGCTGTCTGCCAATGTAGCGCACTAGATCCAAATCCTCCGCCATGACTGGACTGGCGATCTTCCAGTATGCAGGATTGTATTTGGCTATGAAGTCCACTGATTCCTCGTCGAAACATGAAGCGAACCACTCAATCCCTTGCTGATCCGGGAGATCAAGGCAGTAGTGATTTATATCATTATAATCATCTTCAGATAACTCCTGCGCCCGCTTGTGTTCCCTGTATGTGCATTGACCTATGTGTGGCGACATATATGGCTTCTCTGGATAACGCTCCGGGTTACGCTTCTGGAACTTCACAGCATCAAATCCACAGGCTCGCGCCATGTCTATTAGCTGTAACGCTGTCTCAACATTGCCGTTGTGTGCAATTCCAATTTCCGCCACGATCATTACAGCCATCTCTAGCCTCCTTGCACTACTCGTAATTTGCCCTTCTGACTGGGCTTCTGCTGCGCAATTATCTCGTCAATGACATCACATAGCACCCCTTCCCCGCCTTTACAGCCACAGACAATATCAGCGGCGTTGAAGACCGGGATAGAAGCGTCAGCGGGACAGAAGGACAGGCCTGCTGCCTTCATTGCTGGCAGATCCATCCAGTCATCGCCTATAACAGCGATCTCGCTAAGGTCATATCCATATTTCTCGCACACCAGTTCAATCTTTTTTAGCTTGTTAGTAACGTCGTAATATGCACCGTCTATCGCCATATTGCCAATACGCTCTTTGGTTATTGCATCATCAGCACCTGTCACTACAAAGAGCCGGATGCCGTATTCTTTCAGGCGAATTGCTGCAGAGGCATCACGGGTGTGGAACTTCTTCATGCACAAACCGCTTGCGTTGTAGTAGTATCCGCCGTTAGTTAAGCACCCATCTACGTCTACGAATATAGCTTTAATGTTCACTTCTCAACCTCTGTTTCATTTTGTCTGTGATACAGTAAGTAGTTTTCACAACGCGTTCCGGGGCACCGGCAGGATGTGGCACGCCATAACCAGCTTCTTCTTGAAAAGCTGCATGGAATTCATGAAAACCTACATAGCTCAGGCTGTCTATGTGGGGAAGCATTGCTTTCCGCAGTTTTTGGCACGGATTAAACGCTATCTCAGAGCCATCAACTCCAATCCCGTAATAAAAGTCGTTTCGGTAACTATTCTCCCCGACTCTGTGTCGCAAGTGCCACCATCGCAACTTTTTATTTTTATTCATCACCGTCTCCGTCCAGCATCCATGAGAAATCATTCTGATGTAGGAGCAGTGTAGTGAACCATGCCAGCATCCTTATATCCCGCTCTGTTGAGTCTACCTTCTCTATACATAAGGCGTGGAAAATAGCGTGGTAAATCTCATGTATTAGCGTCTGCGGCTTCCGTGTTTGCGGAACTATATTTTTGATCCTCATTCTGGAATATTTTCTATCATAGTCCCCATTTGTATTCAGTTCATCAGCCAATTCCACGTTAATGATATTCCCGGCTATTCTTAACTCTCTGATACCTGATATGTCGGCAATGTGGAATAGCGCTGGATTATCCCGCAAAATCGTATACATCATGACCCCTATTTGTTCCATATTTTCATCGGATACTGCAAGTTCACATAATGAGCACATAATCCAATGTATATTGGTGAATAACATATTTCTTTGGGCGCAGAATGCTAATGTAGTATCTATGGCAGCCCAATATTGATCTATGGCTAATTCAGCTAAATTATTGTTCTTGTAAAGTATATCATCCCTGTATTCTATATCTATTTCACGCCATCCCAATTTTATCTTATCTGGTAAATTCACTGATCGCCTCCTTAAATGTGTGTCGCCGAAAATGCAAGAGCGCCAAGAACAACCAGCCATAAACCAAGAACCAATGATTTTGCCTGCTTAGAAAGTGGATCATTTTGACGCACAAGAAGTGCATCCAACGTAAAAACGTAAAGCCCGATGAGACAAATAATACAAATCATTGTAACCGTTTCCCAATTCATTTTTACCTCCTTAAAATTCATCCCCCTGCATGGCAAGTGTACAATAAAAACATAAATCCATGTCAGACATTTCAGACAGATTCACGCGAAAGTCGGTGGCATCTGCCAAGCTTTTTATATAAGCATCTTCTGTCTCGTATTTTTCCAGTATCTTTGGCAACGCTTCATCATACAGCACAGTGCCGGGATACGGTGTGGCAAAAAAGATGCTATTCAGGCAGTCATTGTCCTTCATAAATCGAGCGGTTTCTCTAAGAGTATCTTTGGTTTCTGTTGGATAGCCCGCTATAAATGTCCCATTGGCAGTTATCCCCGCCTCTCTGGTCTGCCTGATTGCCGTCGCTGCTTTCTCCGGGCTGGCCTTTTTGTTCATGTTGGCTAATATCTCTGGTGACGCGGATTCAAACCCGAAGCCCAAAAACTCACAACCTGCTCGTTTCATCAACGCCAGTATGTCAGGGTCAAGCGCATCCACGCGCGCGCTGCCTCCCCACTTGATACCCATATCAGCCGCTATCATAGCCTCGCAGAACTGCGTGAGCCATTTCTGGTTGAAAGTGGTGTTGTCGTCAACGAAGCCCACGAAGTCGATAGCATACCGGGCTTTTAACGCCTCTATCTCCGCCATTACGTTATCCACTGACCGCATCCTATATGCGCTGCCCATGATGGAACTGGCGCAGAAATTGCAGTTGTAAGGGCATCCACGGCTTACAATCATATTGGCGGATCGCTTCGCCTTGTATCCTATACGGCTGCTGTTACCAGCGTCACCGCCCCAGATGGGATTCTTCAGGTAAACGGCCTCCATCTCCATGTCTATTAGATGCCACGCCGGGAAGGGCAGTGAGTCGAGGTCGTGGATTAGCGGGCGGGGATCATTATGGCAAACTGCTCTCCCGTCTTGATACGCTGTTCCATCGGCAAATAAGTCCCCGTTGGCTATATCCAGCATCGTCATTTCGCCTTCGCCTAATACCAGTAGGTCAAGCGCGGGCATATTTGCAAAGGTAAATTCTGGCGCGCTTGTCGCCAAACCACCACCGGAGATTAGGATAGGATGACCAAAACCACTAAGATTTTGGCATATAAAATCCAGCACTCTTCGCTGCTCCTGATAGGTCACTATCAAGCCCGACAAACCTATATAGTCATAATGGCGCATATACTTCCGCAGCCAGTATTCCCTGTCGCTATGCAGCCACCGCAGCGCATTCAGGTCACATATTGCAACCTCATGTCCAGCCTCCTCTAGCACAGCCGCTATGTAGAGCAGTCCGAGCGGTGGATTGTTAGGGGGTGCAAAAGCCCTGATAACTGAGTTTATGAGTAGAATTTCAGACATTATCGCGCTCCAGAGGATTCAAGTCATCAGGATAATATAAGTCGCTATGATCAAGATTACGCGACCCTTTACCGCCCGCGCCGATAAAACCAGCCAATAGCCACATCTGCTTGAATGACATATCGCCGTGATAGATAAGAAAGAATCTGATAAGTTTCACAAGTCGCTTCATCACTACTCTCCATTCCGTAAAGCATATATGTCTCTTAATACCTGCGTAGGGTCTTTGTCCTGCCAGTCGGCAGCGTGTTTCTCTATGGCCTTGCGCTGTAGCTGTTGCATCTGTACCTCTGCTATATATAAATCAACCTCGCTATGCACGTCTAGCGACCTATAATGCGGCATTATATAAGGCAGTACATGGTCGCCAATGACCCGCTCATGCTCTATTAAGTAATCACGCCTCACTACATACACCGCACCATTCATGACATATACAGGCGGCAAGTCCTGCCTGCGATATATTGGCGTGCCCTTCCAGAATGGTTGGAGCATACCCCGGTCGCCAATCTTCTGCAATCTCAATGGATGCTCGTGTTCTACCATATATGCAGATGCTACTGAATCGGCTTCAGTGTGTCCTTCAAGCAGGTTCACGCAGAAATCGATGTCATCAGAGGTGCGCAATGGCGAACTGTTTTGCAGTAGGACTACCAGATCATAAGACTCACCATTCTGGCCTAATTCCCACAAGGCGTGGATAAGCGCAAGCTCTATTCTAGCCTCGTCAGTAGCATACTCAGCGGGGCGCATAACTACTTCCGCCCCGCATTGTATAGCAATATCAGCTATTGTCGGGCTGTCCGTCGAGACTAAAAACCTGCTCAACTTCTGGCTGTGCCGGGCTGTCTGTATCGAGTACCAGATCATCGGCCTGCCGTTCAGTTCCTTGATGTTCTTGTCCGGGAGAGTCTTGCTGTCCCCCCTGGCACAAATCACGCCTAGCACCTTGCTCATCTATATATCCCTTTAGCCTGAAGGTAGTTACCTGCTCATGCCCACCTTCTGCATTTTCCAGTATATTGAAGCCTTCGTCAATGTCCAGCCCGGACTCCCGTATCTGGTTGATAGTGTTGTGTAGAGCCGCCTCCTCAACGCCCATACGCAGTGCCAGATTGGGCAGCGAAGGGCCGTCAAGCAATATAGTTATCAGCGGCCTATGTGCCGACAAGTCCACTTTCGTCACGCCTGCAATCACCATATCGGCTGTAGCCTCTTTGACAAATAGCAGTTCATTTATGTTGTGATCATCCTGCATGAATAGCTCTATGGCCTTCTGCAATGGCATATTGAGTATATTCTCTTTCAATATACCGCCCTCTGAGCAGTTGACGTGAATACCCGGTAGCTGCATAAAAATATCTTGAAACCAGAAGGCAAATGACTGCAACGCCGGGAACGTCCAGCACGGCTCTCCGAATATATCTATATCGCGGACGGGCTTCGTCGTATATGGCTCCGTCTCTATCGTCTTGGTAACTGCTGACGCGTACATCTCCGCGGGGTCGTAGAAGGCCTCCGGCAAGCCCACCAATATATCTGGCGACGCTCCTAACATCTGGGTGGCAAACCACCATGCCGAAGTCGCTACACAGCCTCCTGTGCCTAAATTGCCTATGAAGCCCGTCCACGAATTGAGTGCGCCAGTGAAGGGGCAGTTATTAACAGGCAGGGTATTATACCAGTAAACCCGCCCGGCTTCTTCGGTCAGCAAGTTAGCTGTATCGGGATGAGTGAATGTATCAACCACGAAGCACATTTCCGATATATCCACACCCTCTATGAAGTCCTTGACGCGCGCCTTGCTATCGGTGGTTAAGACAATGTGCGGGATTATGCCATTCTCAATTAGCGCCTTCAGCGTACTATCGCATGATATTATACATGCCTTCTTCTCCAGCCCGCGCATCTGCTTGATGTTCCTATCGAGAGTCGGCCCGGCTCCCACAATTATAACCGGCACGCCTTGCAGGGTATCTAGCAAGGATGCTATGCCATATCGACCATGCACTACCGGCAGATTGGTCATGAAATTGTCAATCCATGATTTGACCCGGAAGCTAATTGTATTAGCACTGATGGTTTCCAATAAATCCTGTTTATTTTGTTCCATATTTCAACTCCTTTTAAGTGAGTGCTGGAGCGGACTAAATAAGTCCGCCCCGCAAGTCCTCTGCCGGATGGCAGTATCGACTATAGCACCATTAACTTGACAGTTACGCTACTCTGGGTCGCTCTGAAGTTCAGCAGCGTCCCTGTGTGTGCCGCAGTTCCATCGTATATCATACACGATTTATCCTGACTCAGTATCTCAAAGCCAATAGGTGTACGACCTAAGCCGTGACTGACTACTGTGTTGCTGTTAGTAGCGGCACTCAATGCCGATACGAAACGAGCGTTCAGCTTGCCAACCAGCGCGAGGTGCGTTCCACCGCCCAGATTGATTGTTCCCGTCACTATCTTGCTGGTACTGACAGACAGAGAAGCCAACTTGGACTTTGTAATGGCTGCATCATTTACTTTCGCTACAGTCACCGCGTTCGCAGCCAACTTCGGAGCAGTGATGGCTGCATCATTTACTTTCGCTACAGTCACCGCGTTCGCAGCCAACTTCGGAGCAGTGATGGCTGCGTTATTAACCTTAGCAACCGTCACAGCATTCGCATTGATTTTGGCAGCCGTGACTGAATTGGCGGCCAGCTTTGCCGAGGTAATCGCCGCAGCGTTTACTTTAGCGACAGTCACTGCATTGGCAGCCAACTTGGGAGTCGTGATAGCTGCGTCATTGACCTTTGCCACTGTTACCGCATTGGCGGCCAGTTTGGGAGCAGTAATGGCCGCGTTGTTTACCTTAGCTACGGTCACCGCGTTGGCGTTTATCTTCGCAGTCGTTACCGCATTGGCGGCCAACTTCGGAGTAGTAATAGCCGCGTTATTAACTTTAGCGACTGTTACTGCGTTGGCGTTTATCTTCGCGGCAGTTACGGAATTAGCGCCTAGCTTAGGTGCGGTAATCATGGCTGTACCAACTTTGGATGTGCTAACAGCCAGAGCAGCTAACTTCGCTCTAGCAATAGCACCAGTACCGACTTTGCTGGCACTGACAGACAATGCACCAAGCTTGGATTTCGTAATAGCGCCAGTTCCGATTAAGCTGGCAGTAATGACACCAGTCGCGATGTCTCGCGCTTGAATGCCCTCTCTGCCTATGTGTGGACAAAATGGCTTGCTTCCACTAAATGCTGACATCTTTAATCCCTCCTCAGGGAGGGCAGCTAATTGCTGCCCAAAGTGCAATTAGCTGGTTGCTAAACCATACCTTCTCGCGTGTGCGGTTTCGTTCTTGAAGACCAGCGTATATTCACCGACGACCTGCGACTTATCGCTATCGCCAGTCTTGGCTAAATCTTCCAGGAAGAATGCCCTGTACCTGCCCAGGAATATCCTGCTCATGTCCAGCATGTAATACTCATGCGGAGGCACGAACCGGCTTGGTATTATAGCCAACTCGCCAGATCCCGCAATAGGCAGTATAATGCGCTGAATCTGATGGCCGCCCAGAATAGTCTCTGGAGCAGAGCGTATGCGGTCTTTATACAGGTTGGTAATCTTACGTGCCTGGAATGATCCGCAGAGAACGACCGAGGGTGCGCCCCCTGCATCATAGCAGGCTTGGGCATCGGCCTCTATATTCTCCTCAGTGACTGCGGCGGTACTGGCGTTTGTGCTATTTGTGCTAATCCACTCCCACAAACCCCTCATAGTTCTGAAGGTGCTGGCAGTACCAGCAATGCGTGTGCCGGAAACCAATGCTTTCTCAAGCTGTATCTTCATTTCCCGCAACCGCTGCTCTTCCTGATAGCCCTGCTCGTTATCAATACCCGCCGCAATAGCCCTCAATTCGCTACCGCTAGTCTGGATGGTAGCCTGGAATATTTGCGTTGCATTCCACGGGCGTGTTCTGCTTTGTGCGAAGGCATTGCGAGCATCCGCGCCTTCAAGCATGTGATCTGCCACAATGTCAATCCGGCTTGAGCTAACATGCGCGGCAGTGCCGGTGCTGTTGTAATCTCTAGTCACAATCAGCGCTGTGCTAGTACGGCTTGTAACTAGCATCATTTCCTCGTCGATTCTGATCTGTATCGGATAGTTAGTCGCAACCGGGAAGCGTGCTGCTCCATGCCCGGCCTGCACAATAACGGTCACTGACGCTGAATCGCTACCTAGCGCCCCGTTCATGGTGCTGGTATCGCCTCTCAGCGCGTCCTCTATCCATTCGTGCTTGACGTTATCTACGTCAGTGCGGTTCAACATAGCAACAAGGGGCGTGTCAAAAGGACTAATCATTGCAATTGTGTCCTCTAAACTCTCCCTCAATGCCGTAGACTGATCGTAACTTCTGGAAACTCCAGATATTGCCATTATATCTCAACTCCAATTTATATTATTCAGTCCTGAATACTGCGGGGTTATCCTTGCGGAATTTCTCTCTGCCCGGCTTCCATATTTTGTGATATAATAGCTGGAATGCACGGGAGCCATTCCCCGCTTGATTCAGTTCTGCGATTTGTTTTCGTATTGCTGCCTCATCATCAGCTTTGGCACTCGGAATTTTATCCGGCACCTTTGCGTCAGAAGGCTCGTTGGTTGCTGCTTTACGAACCTTCTTAACCTTTTCCTCAATAGCCGTCACTCGCTTCAAGTACGGCTTTTCGTCCAACAGTTCTGAAAGCATGTCCGTCACTTCGTCCCTGTCAATGTTGCCTGTAGCGTCAATGACTATTTGGTCGAATTGATCGCCCAGCATGGTAACTGCGTCAGTGGTATCTACGAAGCCCAGTTTGGCAGCTACAGACTCCACTATATTGGCCTTGACTGCTGATTGTAACATGACATCCTGTCTGGCATTCTCTGCCACCAGGTCGGCCTTCTCCGCCTTCAGGCGGTCGACCTCTGCCAGCTTAGACCGCTCGGCCTTCAGCTTCTCGGCCTCGTATTCTTTGATCGTTACGTCTTTATCGCGCTCACTTAGCCTGCGTTTTTTGTTCTCAGCCCGCAAGCGCTTAACTTCAGTCACCCATGAAGCAGTATCCCGCTCATCTGTGGGATCAGCCTCCTCATCCTCTTCTGGCTCGTCGTCAGCGTCAGATTCTTCGTCAGCTTCCTCTTCCGGCTTGTCCTGACTATCTGCTGGTTCTGGCTCTTCCTCGTCAGCAGTCTCGACCTCTTCCGCGTCAGCGGGTTCAGTATCCGGGGTATCTGGTTCCTCGTCAGCCGGTATTTCGCCAGCCAGTGCGGTAACTAACATCTCTGCTATTGCTGCAAATGGATATAGCATCTTGCTTATCTCCTTCTATCGGCATCAAGCCGTTTGTTGTCGTTTATGCGTGTCTAATTAACTCAACTAATTCTCTGAGTCCATCTTCTGTCGTCCCGCCTCTTGCTATTCTGAATAAAACCGGCAGCCGTTTCGCCACTTCACTGTCTGTCAGGTCTTCAGGTATTTGGCCTGCACTTATAGCTGCCAAGTCCATGAATGTTTGCCGGTCAGTGGTATCAAGCATCAAATAATCAGCGTATCGCTGTACTATCTTGGTATTACGCGGTGCAGCGGATCTGCCTCGCTCAAGTTTGCTGATGTTTCCAGCGTCTAAGTTGTGTTGGCGGCAGAATGACCGCAGTGTCAAGCCTAGATTTATGCGTTTGGTCTTGAAGAATGCTCCGAAATCCATTATATCTCCTATCTACGCCGCCAGCGGCAATACCTCTAACTCAGCAACGCTCACTAATACATCAGTCAGAAAGCACAAACATCGAGGGTGTCCTACCGGCGTATCATTGAACATATACACGCCCGGACCCGCCCCGCTATCAGCAGTTGCCCACGAATCACATATATCCGGTCGTGGATGACTGGCCGACAAGTTCCACTTCTGCCCAGTTACTATCGGTGATCGCTGCCCTGAATATACAGCGGCCTCCCTGAATGAGTTGTTTATCTCAGTACGCGCCAGCCGTTTAGCATTGCTCTTAAGCTGTCCGCGCGTCTTCCAGTCGGCCTTCCATGCTGGTGTGTGCTTCTCTGCCCATACACGGTTAAACGCCCGCTCCTGCTGTGGTGACATTACCAAATAGGCTTCCAGTTCCTTGCTTATCTCAGCAGCGGACTTGCCCTGTATAATGCCTCGCGTGACTGTATTGCTGACTGCGTTTACTGAAGTGCGTCTCATGTCCCATATACGGGCGGAGAATGTCTTGCCATTGTCAAACGTGCGGCTCAATATGGCCTGCACAGCGTCTCTGGGGACGGTAGCGAAGGCACGCGGCATACTGGCAATCAAATCGGGGCGCGTGGGCGTCAGGTGGGCAACACTGGCCTTTAGCCTGCCATCTTTGGCGAATCGTGCTGCCACTGTCATATCTTTCACCACTCCATCTCTTACGCTATCAATAGTGCCGTTCATGATTGCAAACACCTGTTGCTGTAAGCCGGTCAACCTATTTGCCTGTATGACGTTACCAGCCCCGGCAGCCCTGCTGATGGCGGCTGTAAGCTCCCTATGCGATTCTTTCATTAGCCTGTCCAGACTAGCCATCTGTGTAGTGTCTAACGCCAGATGGTTGATTCTACTGGCTAATATCTGCGCCATATAGGGTGATGGTGTTGCCATTATGTATCATCTCTCGATTTATATCCCCACATCCGGCGATCCCATTTCCATCCATGTCTATAAAAACACAGGTTACCCTTTGCACGGTTCTTCCGCTTACCATAGGTTGCCCACGTTAGCAGAAATCCAAATAGCGAAACTGCACCACTTCTGCCGAGACAGATATGGTCTTGAGAATCCTTCCATCCTTCATATCCATAAAAAGTTACCCTGTGTTTCTTTGTACTAAACTGGAAACCAAATATCTCACTGCCGCCTATGCGAATAGCCAGTCTGTCGGTATTGATTATCCATATATCACGGGGCTTCTCTATTTGACCTATTTGCACATCCACCGGATGCTCGATACCACAGAAATCGGTAACAAAGCCATATATCCTACTAAGAAGTAACGCGATCCCTTGTACCGTCTTTCGTCTTTCCGTCGTGATCTGAAGCTTAATGCTCACCTCGGCGGTTGCTTCGCTGTTGCGCTCAAGAACAGGATAGCCTATTTTCATATCTGCCACTATAAACGGTATCTGCAAACACACGGGCAACCGGAAGCCATTGATAGCCACTATGCCATATTGCATTTTATCTGGTAGTTTAGCCATCTCTCAGCTTCCTCCCTAATATTGACAATAGCTTGCGTCTCTTTAAGTCTTCTGCGCCAACGTCGAAATCAAGTTTAACATTGCCCATATCCACAGATACCTTCAAATGCCGCTGATCAGATAATGCCTTGATCATCTCTTTAGCAACACCAAAAATGCTGCTACGGTCAATATCACAGGTCGCCAATGCTACTGAATCATTCCCTATTGTAATATAGCTCATCTCAATACGCCTTCTGCCCTTGCTGCTCTCGCTGCCGCCTGCGCTCACGTTTGCGCTTGATTACCTTCGACTTCCGCTTCTTTTTCTTACTGTGCATATAACTATCCTATTGCTTCCTCAATAGTCCCGGCGTCAGCAGCTACCTCAGCAGCCGTTACTTCGGCTGGCGCTGCTTCGCTAAAGAAATCCACGCCCGCTAAACTCTCTTGCAACGCGGCTGTCTCGGCAGCCACTCTATCTATGCCGCCAAATAGGTCGATTTCCTCGGCAGCAATTTTTGCTTTCTCAGCATCAACGTCCTCCACACCCTCTTCCTGCATGGCTGTCTCTGTAGACAGCGTCTTGTTGGCTAACTGCGCGGTGTGTGTCACCACAATATTCTGCTGGTCTATTGGCAAGCCGGGCACGAATGTCAACGTAGTTTCTAAGTCAGTGTAATCCGCGACTCCATTGGCTTTTGCTATGGCGAATATAATCCTGTTAAGCTGCTGGAAGGCCTCCTGTAACAGCGATTTGGTTTCTTGTGCTTTATTCTCTAGCGGCTGGTAATGTATCTTTAGAGCATATCCACTGGGGATGCCTCCCTCTATTGTACCTAGCGCAATCTGCGGCGTCTGAGTGACCTCGCAAATAAGCTGTTTAACCTTGTCGATAGCGTTTATGAATGGCTGCATATCGGAGGCTTCCACCACCGTTACTTTTGCATCTGAATTTGGTAGCATGTGTGCTGCGCCTGGTGAAACATCTATTTGGACACCTGGCTTCATCTGTGCCCCAATGATAAACAATCGGGTAAATGCCTGATAGTCCATATTTAGCAGGAAGTCCGTCATGGTTTTATTCATAGCATTCTGTAACTCAGTCATGGGGGATATATCTGATATGCCGAATTCTCTATCGTCGATAATGTTCGGGATATGTACTACAGGAATTAGGCCAAAATCATTCGTGTCCTCCACATCAAGCTTCCATTCGTGATCCATCTCATCCGGATCATCATTCTCATCGGTAGAGCCATCTGCTGAACTTAGTACCCATCCTTGCAGGACATCGGGATACCACACCTGCGCCAGATGCTGCTTGTCTCCATTCTCGTCGAACTCAAAGTATTTTAGGGCGCATAATTCCATCTCTTCATAGTCGTCAGTCTTGTATTTAGGGAAGCCGTTCTCTGGCTTGATAACCCGCACCTTCAGACGTTTATCTTCATCTGGCTCGTCCTCATCCCAGAAAGCCTTCAGGAAAACATCGCCCTTTTTTGCCAATATCCTGTTGGCCTTCAGATAGTTGTGGAACAGCAGGCGGTTATTCTTGTATACTTGAATCAAATATTGCTCTGCTTCTTTGGCGCGCTCTTTGGTCTCTGGTGTGCTGAGGACTGTAAT
>SDBS01000365.1_pt1 | contig 42583 bp, 64 predicted proteins | sample 2277091 | NCBI WGS metagenome assembly SDBS01 (sample SAMN10404972, study PRJNA504765) | marine sediment metagenome | isolation source: marine sediment core GS10_PC15, 163 cmbsf | place: Arctic Ocean: Southern Knipovich Ridge | collected 2010
ACATGGGCGCGGCCTGCAGCCTTTGCCTCTGGAACTGCAGGGCGGTGCCAGCAAACCCCATGGCGGTGCCAAGCGGCCCAGCTATCGCTCCCCCTCCGGGCAGTGCAGAAATAGCCCCCGTCAGCCCCGGAGCCCCTCGCATCATCCCCCCACCAATCATGGCCCCAGGAGCCCGAGCTAATCGACCTACCATGCGGCCAGCTACCTGGCGCTGCATCCCCGGGCCACGCTGCAAGAACTCGCCAGCTCCCATCCCTTGGGCGAGCCCCTGAAAGAAGGCACCACTGGCCATGTCGGCCTTTTTGAGAGCGCCCTCGAACTTGCTGACCTTTGCGGCCAGATTGTCGAACTCTTTGCCAATTTTCTGCAAAGCCCGCTCGGCCCGCCGGTTACCCGCGATGGCTTGCATGGCAGATTCCATCGACTTCTGGAAATTGCTGGACGCGCGCTGTGCCTCATCGAAGCCCCGCTTCTGTCCCTTGTGGCCCTGCTTTATCGCCTCATTGAGCCGGCCTTGCTCGTCTCGCACCTTAGCGAAACCACGACCCTTGGCTTGAAAGATGAGGTCGGTTTTTATTTCGTTGGCCATCTACTTCTTCCGCACTGGCACCGGTTCATCCAGGTCAGGTATCTTGCCCTCGGCCAGCTCTTTTTCCCACTTGTCGATCAATGGATCTTCACCGATTGCCTTGTCCTCATCCGTCTCCCCGAGCATCTGATACAATTTACGCAATCGCTGACTCAGACTCCTCCTCTCTTCTTGCCGGATATCGGGGTCTTCAAGCAATGTCTCAAGATCGCGCATCTTCTCGTAAGCATCCTCGTACATCTCCGAGACCCAGGCGTAGAGAGACCTGGTACCAAACAGGGGATCATTGTGGGGTCGGTTGTATTTTGAGGACCACCAGCGGCGAACGTCCAGATCGCCCTCGTCAACTGCCCTTTTCGCTTGCCTCTTTATTCGAGCTATATCCGTGAAATGTAGACTCGTGAGAGTCGACCTCCTTGTATAGCTCCTGGAGTAGGTCGGTACTGTGGAGCATACGCAGGTCTTTGGCCCACTCTTCATCACGCTTGAGCGTAATGGTCATATGGGCCAGCATGTAATTCATGGCCGAGACCTCAGGATCGAAAGAGTTGTGGGGACTGCCGAGCTGCCACCGACTCTGGAGTGCCCCCACGGCCTGACGGTCAACATGGGTCAACACCCGATTGGTGAAGGTCCCCTTCCAGAGTTTCCCGCACTCGTCGGTCCATTTGAACTGGAAGGTGTACTCCTCCTGGGCCTTCGGATCACCGGCCTCTTTTTCGGCTTCGGCATCTTCCTTTTTGGCCTCGATGCGCTTCTGTATCGCCTTGGCTGCATCCTCGGTGGCCTGGGTCAAGTGCTCCGGCAACTCACCGAGCACACTCACGTCTGGTTTCTGGGCTGATGACATATCGCTCTCCTTGGTTGAGGAGAGCTTGTATCAAGAGCTGGGTAGCGAGCAAGCTCTCAAACTGAGATCGCGCTTGCCCCAAGTCAGGAATCTTCTAGGGAGATGCTCCCTAGACGTCGGCCCTGGTCTCTAATCGAATCTCGGGGCAGCTTCCGGCAAGCGCGGGCATATGTCGACGCCACGAAGTGACGATTGCACGGCGAATGCCGAGCGGATCGTTTCCGCTATACTGGATCCAAATCACATCTGACTTATCGTCGGTCGCCCGGTGAAATCCGCGCAGATCCGGCCGCTCGGATTGGATCTCCTTCAACATATTGTCCCACGGTGAAGTCATTGCCTGCCCTACGCCTACCTGACGTCCCTGTAGTGTTTCTCGGCCGCCAATTCTATAATACCCGCAACAACGGCACCGAAGTCCTTCGGCGCGTGACTCTGCCACTCGCCAGAAATCCAAATAGGGTGCGGAGGTCCTGACGGGAATCTTCCGCCTCCACAGGTCATGACGCCGATCGGCTTTCGATCGAAAAATATCACGGCGTCGGACGATCCATCGAAATACAGGGAGGCCATTCTTTCCATCGCCTCCTCAAAACTAGCAAAGGCTTCTAGTTCCTTGTCGTTCACTATGCGCCAAATGTCGTCACCTGGTTTTCTCACCCAATCAACCATCACTTCTCCTTCCCGACGTTCGTCAAGCGTTGGGTCCAATAACACACATAATTACATACCGGCAATATGCCGTCAATCAACAATCGAAAATAAATGACGGCAATAAGCCGCTAGGATTACGGGGGATTACAAAGTCAATTGGTCGTTACTAGATTTCGCTCTCATCTTTAAGCCTAATCGCAACAAATTCAATGTCTTCGCCAACCACACCCCTCGCGTCAATTGTCCAATTATGTGATTGCAACCGGACCTGCTCCAGAGTAGCGAAGATCTCACCGGTCCGAGTGTCCTCGACGATACACGTCAGCTCACCAGTGTTGAGAATATTGGTCAAGTGCGCTTCGGTGTTGGCACCCGTTTCCGGGAACCAACCGCGCTTCTTGATGGTGTCACCAATGATGCGGAAGATGCTCGCACTGAAGGTCACGCGATACGCAACCGGCACATATTCCTCGACCTCGATGTTGTCCAGTACCTCGCGGTATTTTCCCGAGTATTAACACTCGGTTCCCGAGCTTTCGCTCGGGGATCGGACTATATCACCACCCCGAAGGGTGCTGGGCGCTCGTTGGGGCCATCATCGCTTTCGCTGTTGCCCTAGTCTCTGAACCTTCCGAGCCCCTGGCCGCTGTCGCGGTTACGTGCTCGGCTTGGCTGCTGATTGGCTTGGTCATCATGACGGTAGCTTTCCAGCAATTCACCCAGTTATCACTGCGTCGTTACCGACGCAGGCCGCCGAAGTCAACGGGATCAAGTTGAATCTCTTCTCGGACTGTTACATTCCGAGCAAAACCGACCTTAACACCCGAAATGCTAAACCGGGCTCTTGCGCCAGTAAAGAGATTACCTTTCTCAGCCATGATACTCCTCCTTTCTTTTCTTTTAGGCCGCCGCCTGCTGGACGGTGACCAGATGCAGCGTGGAAGTTACGAAGTTGATGGGGATGACTGGTGCTATCTCGACTTCTATCTCCAGCACATCCACCACCAAAGTTACACTCAACGAACGAGACTGAGTGATGGTCCCAGCATCCACCAACAAACCGAGAGTAGTGATCGCGATACCCTTGGCCGCGTTGATGGTTCCAGAGAAGCCTGGCTGACCAACGGCAAACTCCAGGTTGGTGCGGAAATTAAAAGCTGCAAAATTCACGGCCTCGTTCACGCTCGCCTCGGTGAAGGCGATATTGGGGCTGGTCAAGAATGTAGTGACGTTGCGCACCCAACGTCGGCCGACGCCGTCGACGTTCTCCAGGAACAGCGCGCCCGCTTGGATCATCTCTTCGGCGTCTTCGGTGGGATTCCAGGTGCTGTCCTGGCGGAAGCCCAGGACGTTGGCGAATTTGAAGGTCAGGCTCGTACCCACCGGTGAGCCCGCCTGCATACCGGCCGCGACACACGCGGTGAACGGCGGCAGAAACTCCACCCGGTTACCCGTCGTATCGAAGCGCTCCATCGCCTGACCCACCAGCGAGACGTGCCGGCTGTTCAAGTCCACGACCTGTGACTTGAATTCGTTCTTGGCAGGCACGTCGGTGAGCCCCGCATTGAGAGCGCCGAGCTTGGCATCACGCTCGCTACGACCGATACCGCCCATAAAGGCACAGTGCGCCTCGACCGCCGCGTGGATGGCCGGGTCTCCCGTGAGCGCCACGATGGTGTTGACTCTGATCGCCTTGAGCTGATTGAGGGCGTCCTGCCAGTCCTGAAAGACTGTAGCGCCTTCGATGCCGCCAGTGAGGAAGAGCGGCACCGACGTATTGTCCGGCGGCCCCCCGGTAGCACCGGTAGCCTCTGCCGCTGTGATCAGCGAGCTTTGGGTGTTGATCGCGTCGATGAAGGCAAACAGGTCCGCGACAAAGCCGACCGGAGCCCCCACGATGCTCACCGGGGTCAGCGTCGTATCCAGGTTGGCCATCAGGAAGTTGGTGCTTCCCGTGACGATGACGAACACGAAACCCAGCGCGCCGATCGCCTTGGCATTAAAGAAGTCAGCTGCCTTCTGGATAGTGGTCTGTACAGTGGCGTCGGTCTGAGCCGCCGTCGCCGACGTGGTCATCGTGCGAGCTGCTGGAACGTCACCCAGGATAAGGGCCGTGATCTCGGACATCGTCGCGGTGAGCACCACCGGCGTGGTGCCGTTGAGAGCCACCGTTTCGAGCTGAGTTGCGCCGGCAGCGTTCTTGCTCTCGACAATGATGTCCTCGGTACCGGCGGCATCGAGCACCACAGTGCCCGTAGTGTTTGCCACGAACATGGCCGTGCCCAGTCGCAAGCCCTGCGTCTGATTGACGCCGGCCGGGACCGTGAAGATGTCAGCGCCGCCGCCAGATGGGTCAACGGATACGATGCCCGCTGTAGTGCCAACAATTTTGACGCCAAAGAGGTCTGCGGCATCGAAGACTGCGGTGCCGACTACAGGGGTCGTGCCGTTGAGCGTGAGCGTCTCGGAGGTGGCCACACCACTGACGAGACCGTAGACGGTCACCTTTTGGGTGGTATCACCGGCACTGGCTGACACGACTTCGATAGCTCCTGCGCCGGCAGCGGTCTGTACGTCGCCATCGAGACCCACCTCAGCGCGAGTCGCAGCGCACGTTACCTGGCCATTGGCCGCTACATCCGCGGTCATGGTGTCCCAGGTATCAGCGCCCACTTCGTAGTCGAACGTGAATATGTTGTCGCCGCCGACGTCGTCAAAGGCTTCGGTGATGTCCTCGAAGATAATTGAGATCAGCTTGCCTTGGTTGGTGCCGTTGGCCACGCTGATGTTGATCTGACTGGTGAACGCGCCGAAGTCCACGCTGGTCAGATCGACTGCATCGCCTTGGGCGTTGGCCAGCGTTGCCAAGCTCTGGGTCGCTGGGTTGACCTTCATCGACACGATCTGTTGCGCGCCGGCAAGAATGTCCGCGTCGCGGCCAGGCTCAAACAGGATACCGCCGGCTTCGCGCAGGTCTCCAGAGCGGAACGTCTTGCGCACCGACGCGGGCTTGTTGAAGCGCACGATGTCATTGATGTCGGTGATGTCATTCGAGGGTCGACCACCTTCGGCAGTACCCAGCATGGCCACGATACCGGTAGCACCAAGTCCTATTTGCTCCAGACCTGACGCATCGATCTCGGAATACGAGCCAGGGACGCTGATGACCCTGCCGTTAAAAAATATAGTACTAGCCGCCATGGGACGTTACCTCGCGAGACGTTTCAGCTGGGGTGTTGGCTTATTACGGAACGCTTCGAGACGGGTTTTCCACTCTGGAATGGGGCAAGGCCGCATGGCCTCACGAGCTGCGTAGGTTGCGAAGGGACGGAACTGGTCTGGCTTCAACCCAGAGAGCTGGCCGAAAACTCGTAGGGGGACTGACGTGAGCTGACGTGCGGGCTCTTCCTTTTTGGCTTTGTCCTCGGCAACCACAGCGTCCGCTTTGGCCTTCTTGGTGGCAGCCTCAGCCTCTCCCCCAGTAGGAGCACTGCCGAGAATGGTGTCTTCGGTAGGAGTAGGAGATCCAGAGTCACCCGTCTCGTCGGTTATGCCTGGACTGCTCAGACCACTCTTACGTTTCCCCATCGTTTAGGTCCCCTCACTCCGACTCTGTAAATGTCGTTATCAGCGTCTTGACGCCCCCAACATCGCTAGAACTCCCATCCCTGTCAATATGTAACCCTCCCACCTTAAAGGCCTTCCCTGCGGCGCTATCGCGGTCTATGCGGGTGAAACAGCGCTGGCAGGCGAAAGTCACTTTGCGACCGAAAAGATGCTCTGGAATGTAGTCCCGACCGGGCACCATGTCGGCGCCGCTGATATCGATATCGAATAGGCCCTTGTCGCTGAAAAACTCATTGCTCGCCAGCAGGATGCTCTTGGCGACCTCGTAAATGTACGTCGTGATGTCTGGGTGCTCGTGGTAGATGTGGATGCCGTAGCGGTGGTTCCAGATGGACCCCTTGATGTCCGCCCCAAAGTCCGGGTCCTTGGTATCTTCGACCTGGCCGCTGTCGTTGTTGAGCCATGTGAGCGCCTCGGTCTCCGACTCCAGCACAATGGAATAGACCGGTATGTCCACGTCACGCGGCGCATAGCCGTGCCTGATTTTGGGAGGTCCGGCCTTGTCGTTGTTGGCTGCGTTCACCCAGAACGTCTTGATGGTCGCCAGCTCGACTTCGCTCAGCTCGTAAACTTCCAAAAATAATTGGTCCAATATAGTGATATCATTAGTAATTTGCTCTACGCCATCCTTCAGGGCATCGAAGATGAATCTCTGGATCATGTCACTCGGCTCCCTTCGGATGCACCCTTGATGTACGCCTCAAAGGCCTTTGGAGCCAGACGCTCAACAAACTTAGCAGTCCGCTCGGCGAAGTCCCGCGGTCCCGTAGCCGGGCGGATCCAACCCGTCTGGACGGCTTCGCTGATGGTGCGGAAAGTCGCGTACTGGCCTTGATCTGCGCTTTTGTAGACCTTCTTGAGCTTGATCATGCCCGCGTAGATATCGGTCTTGTGATGCTCTCGCAGCTTGGGCATGAGACCCGCGCTCAACCTACCTCCAGGCACCATGCGACCACCGACCGTGCGCGTAGCTTTCAGCTTCTTGGCCTGAGCATACACCGCGCGCCCGAGCTTGCGCGCGCCCGCGACGACCCCGCGGTATGGATCACCCATTGCTCGACCGACCGACCCACCCGTGCCTGGTGTCCCGTGGCGAAAAGGTATCGACCGGTAGAAATGCCCATCCTTCGCCCGGCGCTTACCCTTCTGTCCTGGCGACGCCTCTGGAACGTTGGGACCAAGCAGCGTATCCCGCATATCCATCTCGTCCATCCCGTGCTCAATCAGGTTGGGCAGCTCGCCGAGCAACGTGATGGTTGCCGTCCCAGGCGCGAAGACCACCTCCTGGATACCTTGCACGTAGGCGTTGAGGCTCGTGTTGAGATGCTTCTGCGCCAGCCCAATCCAGTGACTACGCGCGGCCGTGACGATGTCCCCCAGGACCGCGTCAACGATCTCATCCGTGAGCAGCGCCACCAGGTGGTCAGGAAGGTACTCGGTCAAGCTGGTCTCGATGACGCTCATTGCAAATCCGGCATGAATTCGAGTTGAATCTTCGCATGGATAGGTAGCTCAGTCGGAGTCCCCGCCGGCGCCGTAGGCTTCTTCTGCTTGAACTTCGTCGGCGTCAGACGGATCGAGTGTGGGTGCTCTATCACCAGCCAGGTAGGATGACACAGGTAGTGGATAACCAATTGCTCATCGGCCTTGGGGATGTTGGCACTCGGGTTGGCGTTGTTCCAGAGTATGTCGCCGTTGGTGCTCAACGAGAAGTCCCCGGTGGTGGACGTCGGGTTGGCGACGCCATTGAAAACCGTGGTGAAGCTCCGCAACAGGTTGATGCGCGCAATGGGATAGCGGGTCTTGAGCGGCAGCGTTGGGTCGATAGCAGTCAGTCGCTGACTGTACACGATGAGGCTGTCCAGATTGGTGATGCGATCGTAGTAGCCAATCTTGTTGGCCGGGCGCACCGTAACCGTCGTTTCTCCCGTGATGCGAGATCCTATGGGGTCGTAGGGATTATACTGCGTGCCGATACTGCTCATGATGGCGTAAATCGCCGCAGCATTGTCATTCACAATCCGGGTCTGAATTGCATCGAGCTTACCCACCTTGAGCACGTCAGTGGTCGCCATTGTCGGCGCGAAGTACAACCAGCCACTGCCCCGGCACAGGGTGCAGTTGGGATCGGCCTGGTCGGTCTGGTCGTTGACAGGGGCACAAGGGCAGAGCGTCGCGCGGGACCAGGCTACCCGGTAGCCTTTGGTCTCGATGACGATATCAAAATCCGCGGGATCGAAATCAACGCGGGTGCCGCTTTCCTTCGTGCCCGGCGGCAGCCCAAGGACACCGCTACCCAGATCCATGACAACTGTAGACATACCTACACCACCCGCATCCGCAAACCCTTGTAGTACCGCTGCAATGCCGGGATGACTTCCTTCAGCTCCTTTTGATATTGGACGAGCCTTGCTCCGAAGCCGGCATTGGTCGCGCTCGATGTCGTGCTGATACTCTGGCTGAGCCCATCGATGCCAATGCTCTTGCTAGCGATACCGGCGCCAACAATCAGGTCACCAGCGATGTTGAGTGGGCCAAAGCTGGCATACTTACCCACGATGTCCTTGATGATCTCTGGAATCGAGTCTAGCTCGGGATGGGGGACGCTCACGGGTCCCGTAATCCCAAGGGTACGGTCGAAAGCCAGCGGGTCAGGCTTGCCAAATCCCGCTTTGTAGTTCACCCGGAACACGTCAGGGATGTAGCGGTTGTTGCCGTAGATGAGCGGGATCCAGGCTCCAGAGGCGCCGAGCAGAATGGTGCCGGCCGTACCGGTACCAGGTACGAGTTGCACCTGGCCGGTCTCGCGTCGGATGTGGATCCACTCTCTCTCGAATACCTGGACCACCGCCTCACCCGGCAGCACCAGCTTGATCTCGGTAATTTGAATGACAGGGAATCGGTCCAACTCAAACCAAATGTATTTGTCGTAGTCCTCGCGGTAGTAGTCGTTCATTTCCCCGGAGATTATCTCAGCCCCAGACTGCTCAAACTCGATTGGCCGTATTGGAATGTCGAGCCGATGCTCCAGCCAGCTCACCGAGGCGCGGATGTAATGCTCGAAGATGCGGTCCGGCATAGGCCTGCCGGCGTCGTCCGTCAGATCGATACCGAACAGGTACAGCTCTTTCAACTCCTCAATGCTGCATACATCCAGAGCGGGATCTTGGCCGCCCGCGAAAGGCGCCGAGAAGGCCGTGAACGTATCGAAGGCCGCGTTCGCCAACCGAAAGCGGTAAAAGTAACTCGGGGAACCCTCCCCATCGATAAAGATGTACTCTTTCTGATTCAGTTTCAGGACCGGCCGGGTATCAACGTGGGGGATTTCCTCGAAGACCCCATTCTGGCCAGTGGTGCTTCGAGCAATCTGAATGACGGCAAAGCCAGCGGTGAGCTGGTCGTTGACGTCTGCCACCTGGATGAGCAGCTCGACCGGGAACTTCAGGACTTTTGAGGCCATGACGTCACCCTACCAGCAATCAAGGCCAAGTCGTTAGGTCTTGGCTGGCCAAATCTGGGACCGTCTTAATCTGGTCAAAACCGGCCTCCTCGATGAAGAAGCGCACCAAGCTGTTGCGGACCAGCTCTATCTGGAAGAAGCCATCCTGGTCAGTAACGGTCTCAGCTACGGGATCGGCGAGCTGGAGCCCCCCAACCACCTGCGGTGGGTCCACCACAGCGAATGCCTGCACACACGCCCCCACCAGATCGTCGCCAGCGGCGTTTACCAGGGAGCCGAAGATGACGCACAAATTGGGGGCGCTCGGCGGAGTGATGGCCACACCTACGCCCGCGAATATGAAGGTTGCATCAGCCGTGACCGTGAATGGCTCTGGAACCGTGAAGGTGAACCCACCCTTGACCAGTCGGGCATTGTACGAGGCATCATCGAGCGCAAAGGTCACATCGCCATTGGAGTCGGTGGTGCCCCGCACCAGAAAGACCGTATTGGTGTCGTTGAATATGGATACCTCGACGCCTGGCAGATCGGCGGGGCCAGCGTCGTTGACGTGGATGGTCACCTGGCGAGCGCCCGTAGGCGTGAGAGATATCTGGCTGACCTTGAGCAGCCCTGGCGGTGGCAGTACCGCATCCGTCCCTGGAGTCTGAATGGGAATGAACGTGTAGGTGTCGCCGGCCACCGCGTTGGTGATGGTCAGGATATTGAAACCGGCAGTAACCTCGTACAGTCCCGGCGCATTGGTGGCGTCGATTTCGGTGAGTATCTGGTCCAGCGTCGTGTGCCCAACCGCCTTGAACGTGAAATCAGACCAGTCGAAGAACTGGTTGTCGGAGTCCCGGAAAACGCGGACGAACAAGTCCGTCTTCCCCGTTAACGGGGCTCCCGTAATGTCGACAATGAATTCCTGAATAGGCTCGATGCCGTTTACGTTTACGTGGCTGTCGGCTGGCATATTATCGGTTATCCACGATTGCGTTTACCACGGCAACAGTAACGGCAGCGCGCACCTGGTCTTTCAAAGCAGTGCCGCTATCCAGATGTCCCCGCACGGTACCCAACGCCGTCAAATAGAAGGCATCCAGAGTCGCCGAGTCGGCCAAGGATATCGTATCGTTGTCATCCATCGTGTTCCAGATGACCGGATAGGCGAATGCTGGATCATCTCTGACCATGTGCGATCCGTTCATCTTGACCTGGGCGGGCAGTGACAAGCTGAAGGTTTTTGAACTGTAGACAAAGCCTCCAGCTATCAGTGCGTCGGTGCGGGTATCGATGGCCAGAAGTTTAGACGCTTTGACACTGTCCAAAATATTGGTGTCTTTTTCGGCGGCGGTCATTTCCCTGACAGTATCCCCAACAACGATCCAATGATTTTTAGGGATGCCGGCAAGCGCAGATAGGTCCGGATTGTGAATCCAATCGGCCACGGGGTAATCTGGAGTATTGACGCTTGGCAAGTAATCATAGATGCCATTGGCATCTGCGGTCCGTTTGATTGCGCTTGACATTTAACTACCCTCGCATTCTCAATACTGATTCCGCGTATACACTACCCGATCCGCCCGGAGTGCCATGGTTCAAATACTTACTGACGTCGATTACTGAATTCGCACCAGAGACCTCTACGCCCGGAGCATTTTCGTTTAGCATGTAGTTGCCCACATCGCCATTAAGAATCCCATCGCTATGACCTTGAGCGACGTATATGGTGGCGATTTCTGCGAGAGATATAACGCGGTTGAATAACCGTAGCCCTTCAAGCTTGCCGTCAAGGTTGGAGTTGCTATCTGGAGATGGGCGCCCAGCCACAGATATAGAATTGCCAGGGTCGTACATTGTGGCCGGCACGTCGGCAGTGGTTTCATTTTCGAGCTTGTCGTTGACATAGATCCTAACAGAGTTGCCGGGATCATACTGACCAGTGACGAGATACCAGACGCCCACCGTAAACGAGAAACTCGGCCAACCTGACTGCATGGTCGTGGAACTGGTTTTTGCGATTATGAAATTGCCGAAAGTGTTGCCGCCGCCGTCATCATCCGTTTGCAGGGACCATCCGCGATCACCGGCTGTCTGCTTCGTGACAATCTCAACATTTTGTGGCGAACTATTGAGGCACAACCAAATCGAAGCAGTGAATCCGCCGGTGATCCGTAAATGCGACGGGTTGCCGAGGTCTACGTCCTCGCCCGACGATCCTGAGAAGTCGATGGACACTAGAGCCAATCCGCCCTAAATTTGCGCAGCACTAGATGGCCTTCGAGGTTGATGCCCGCCCCTGGCGCGACACGTGTGAATTCGAACTGCGTCAAAGTATCCGCCGCTGCAATGAGATCGCCGACCAGATCGACGGTATGGCTGAACTCGATCCAGTTTTCATCAGTGCCTATGTTGATATCGTTGAGTAGAAATCCCGCTGTCCATGCTCCGGTGTCTCGGTTGTATACCTTGATCCGACCGGTTCTTGCAGCCGCCGGGGCAGTTTCCGCCCTGATCGAAAACCGTAAATTGACTTTTGTTGTGCCTTTTGGAACAAGCTCGTCGTCTGTACCGACGCCCTGCTCGATCGTATCGTCCCACAGGCGCACATTTCGGCCAGCATCATTACTGTCGACAGCAGACGCGGCCAGGGCATTGACCGCCCAATCGGAATTATTTGGTGATCGGAAATCCGTTGCCGATAGCTCAAGATACGGCTTGTGGGCGAGCTGCAGATCATTTCCCACACATTGAAAACCCAGATTCTCATCCGCAACCCAGATGATCAGACCGTCAGGTGGCGCAGCCTCGTAGAGCCACGCTGCGCCGTTGTCGAGGGCAATCTCCCCGACATGCGTTGACCACTCTCCGGTGGCCCCGACAGGCACGATGTACTTGTCGATGTTGGCGCTGTGGGCCGGGGGGGCAGTTGTCGTGCGAGATTTTACGACTCTACGTCCGTCAGGATCGTTGACCTCCGCTATGGATCCTTTGTACTTACCCATTATGCCACCTTCAACAAGGATAGGGTGCGCTCAAAAATCGATACCGTTCCAGCATCAACCCCCGCTCTAATCTCGATTGCCTCTCCTGCACCCACACCGGTAACTCTGGCGTGCAGCGATCTCGGCATGACCATGGCTGCTGTCGACCCACCGGCACGACCCACCTGCCTGCGTGAATCGGTAACCTCCACTGCGTTCACAAACACTGAGAATTCGGCCTCACTATTATTGGCTGAAAGCGTAACAGTTGTATCGAAGAACACTAGGAAGTTACCGGCCCCCGGAGTGCGCGTCATGCTGTCCACCAAAATAACGCCGTCTCCAGTGGCAATTGCATCGAGTGCCTGATCGGATACCGAGAAAGATGTCGGATCAACTGGTGTCTTGGCCTCCCATAGACCGGTCGTAGTGTTGAACGTCAAGACTTGGCCGTTTGTGGCCCCGTCCTGACGTAGTTGTTTTAGAGCAACAGCCATTCTTAGCTCATATAATACGCTACGAGGTCATCGTTGGCCTGCATGTTGGGGGCGGTCCCCGAACTAGCCAACCAGGTAATCGTCTGCCCACTGATCGTGTAGTCCTCTCCCGCCCCTTCGATGGCTGCGACACCATTGAACAAGAGGAGAACAGACTCGTCAGAAATTGGAACGAAGTTCAGGGTATCAGTCAACGCGACATCCGAGTTATTGATTATCTGAGTTGTGATTCTTTCCTGCCTTGAGATTGGCACCGGCCGGAAGAACAACTGCCAGTCCATCGTGTCGGTTCCGGTAACGTCATTGGGTTTGTCGGTCGTGACAAAAAATCCACGCTCAGCCTGACCTCCTTGGTCGACGAACACTCGATCACCCGAATGGTTACCAGCCGTAGGTTGGTCGGCTGCGCGGGTAGGCGCGCCAGATGCGTTGACCGTATGAATTCCATTCTCAATAGCGCTCGCCTGGTCTTTGATCAGGATCCGGTCACCCGTGACAAGAACGATACTGTCCAACGTGTCGCCATTTTCGAAATCGGTAGCTAGCGTACCGGCCGCCACTGTTGCGGCACGTACCAAAGGTTTGACCTCTAAGCCCGCTGCATCCACAAGAGAGGCAAGCTTGTTGAAATCAGCGGCCGACATGAACCCGGAAACGGACCCAGTCGAATCCGCGTGCAGACTCCCAGATGCTCGCGAACCATGCTGAGCGTCGCTGACCGACGCTGTCCCGTTGATCGAACTACCCGCCCGTTGAACCACAGCACCGTCAGGGATAGCGCCTAACGTCAAATCAGTAGGGCCCCCTGTTTCCCGTAGAGCGTGGTCGTGGTCCGCTCTCGACATATTCTGAGATGAACCTTCGGCGTTACCGCCACCGACGCCCTGGCTGGGCGCGCTGGTGGCGATCTGTGTCGCGGTAACGGTGTCATTCCTTAATTGCTTGCCTGGGATAGCCATTTTCCCTGCCTCCTACTGGTAACGTACTAACAGCTTGTCTGATCCGTTTAAAGTATGCTCCGTGTCCAACCAAGTCAGCGTTGTACCAGACACGGTGTAATCGGTTGTGTCGTCCGCGATGACACCATTGACAACCACTACAGTCGAATTGGAATCGGTGGGTCCGCTCGACAGGGTGAATACTGTTTGCCCAGCCGTAGGAATGAACTCGTCTTCTACCCAAAGGATATGACCGCCAACACCAGGAACAAGGAGCACAGCTCGCCCCCTTCCCTACCCGCGCCGATTAAAGGCCGTGATGTCGAACGCTGGGGTTCCTGCGACCGATTGCAACCAGACTTCTTTCACTTCGGCTGGGCCTTCGAAGACTGACGTTTTGAATGCACCCGCAGCAACCGTTACGAAATGCACGTCCTCGTCAAAATGGTCCTTCGAGAAGTAGACTTTGATGTCGTTGGTCATGTCATTATTGGAAATGCGGATCCATTTGGTCGTGATAGGCCCTTTTCGACCATCCTCTTCCAACTGAACCTGGTGAGCCCCAAGCCGAATTGACTCTCCCGCAGGAATTGTCCCACCCCGAGATGGCGTAATGACGCCAGCTGTGGTTACGGTGCCTGAGAAGACGACCGGAAAGCCGCCACGCCATTCGAGTATAGACATCCTTGCCTCCTAGTCGTCGGGGTACATCTCCGGCATGATCCGTTTGATCAACGTCTTCTTCGCGGCGTTCTTGGCGTATTTCACCTTGTAGGCGTCCGCCATCTGCCGCAAGTAATCTATGGACATCCCATCGGTGGGGTCCGGCCAGTCGTCATCGGTCGGCACTGGGGGATCCACGATGGTGTCCTCACGCCCAGAAGGCGTTGCCAGATGCGGAGCTGACGTCGCGCCCTCGGGAGCTTTGCCATCGCCGATCTCAGCTTCGCCGGACATGAGAACAGTCTCGCTGCTGCTCATCTGAGCATCTGAGATGCGCTTGCCGCTGGCCGCGTCCTTTGCCTCCGCCGTCTGATCGCTGCCGATGCTCTTGGACAAAGCAGTATCAGAGGGGGCAGCCTCCTCGACGCCCGACAGCGAGCCGTCCCGGCTGCCGGTCCCGATAGCCTGAGGTGGAAGGTCTTTGCGGTCCATGGGCTTCATCCCGTACTCTTCGCGGATGCCGCTCATATCCCGCGGGGGTCGGCCGAGCCCCTGCTTCGCGGGGTAACCGCCGGCCGCCTCGATGAAGCGATTGGCGTTCTGGGGGTCATCGACATCCCAGCTCAGCGGTCGCCAGCTCTTGCCCTGCAGGAGCTTGCTCGCGTCCGACTCTGGAACGTCGAAGGGGACCTTGGGGTCCTCCTCGGTCGTGATGAAGCCACCAGGACCGATGCGGTAGATGGTCTGGTTGACGGTGACGTTGCTGTTACGCTTATTTGGCCTGACGTTCTCTAGGTACATGGTCGCTCTCCTTGGGTTGGTAGTTCCCAACTACCACGAGTAGAGCTGTGAGGCGACCTCTCGCACCGCGTCTGGGTGTTGTCACCACGAATATAGCTTTGAGGCGGCTTCTTCGATGATGGTCGGATGTTTCTCGATGATAAACTGCAGAAGTTGGCGTTCCATCTCGCGATGGTGCTTTGAGCATAGACTGATGATATTTTCGAGGTTGTCACTACCTCCTGCCGCCCGAGGCACTTTGTGATGAGCGTGAATGGTATTGCCTTCATGTCGTTTTTTGCATCCAGGGAATTGGCAAGTGAAATCGTCTCGTTCCCGAGCCTTACGCTTCCAATATTTTCCAAGTGAATCGCCACCCTGCCATTGGGCGTTGCGGTCTCCTCGATTGTTGTAACTGTTCCCACATGAATATGAGCAAAACCATTTGGTCTTGCTGTGACAGGGCAATACCTCCATCGCCTCTCCGCAGTTTTTGCAATCTCGTTTGATGCGCTCAACTTTGTTACGGCCTTTCTTGCCTCCCTTTTGAAGGCAAGCGTAGGAGCAACAACGCTGAGTTTGAATCTGGTAAGAAGTCTTAGCTGTCCAAGTCTTTTTACAGACTGGGCAGACCTTATCGATGGGGAACCATTTTCGACGAGGGGCCATGCTGGTATCTCCTTGTTGATTGGAAATACCAGCATGGCTTTACGTTCCTCGCAAGTCAACGACCGGGCAAAAATAGTATGCAATTCTTTCAGGGTGTCTATATCTCCCCTTCTATAAGAACTGCATCCTCCTAAACCCGATTTAATGGACTTTATGGTGCCCCGACAAAGTCCGTTTGGCGTCCCACATTCACATACAATACGTTTTTTCCCGGAGTGTACAGGACGGGGACTCCATAAATCAGCTGCATCCAACGCACGGAACTATCTATAATTGCGAGGGGAATTTTAACCATCGGCGCAAGTTGCTTGAATGCAAGGCTTTCTAGGTTCTGCTGGAACAGGAAAGCCGATGTGGTGAACGGCAGGTTAGCGTTCAGGTCCGTAAGAACCTGCTCGGCCGCACCAGCCGCGTTAGGCGTCCGTTGGATGCGCCGCAAAGCAGTTCCATCCGCCTGCGACCGGTACAGCTCGTACCAGTCCGGCAGCGGGGACCCACTGGGGGTCACGCCGATAGTCACACCGTCGCCCGCTACGACCGCGACAGAGCCACCCGCTGGGCTAAGAGCCACACCACGCCCAAACCGATTCACGGGCTGGATGGAATACAGGTAATCGCCGGCATCATTGGCAGTGAACAACGATCCCGCGGTTACAGCCGCTGCCAGAGCGGTGGACTCGGTGATCGCCGCCGGACGCTTCGATACGTTGCCGGTTGCCGCGGTGGGTGCGCCACCATCGTCGATGAAGGTATTTGCTTCGAAGCGTACATCGCCCGCCGGGCTCGTGAACCCACCGATATCGAGCCCGACCATGCCGCCAGTGGACTTGCCATCAGAGAACAGGTTGTACCGCTCTTTCGGGAAGAAAGTCTTTACCAGGTCCGCCTTCACCTTCGGATTGAGGTGCAGGTGGGTCGGAGTACCGTAGTTTGGCTGGTCTTGGATCGTCAGCGAACCATCGATCAAGACATCCTCACTCAGCGGCGCTCCTCGCAAGTCGATGATGTTGGTCGCCGGAGATGTGTCCAACATCAAGCGCTCGAAGCCGTCGAACTGCAGGGTGGAGAGGTTGCTGTCCCCGAAGAACAGCGCCTTCTCCAAGATGCGCAGCAGATGCATCGTGCCCGAGACGGTCTCTTGCGCGATGACGTTGCCGTGAGCTGGGCGGACCAGGCTCATGACGTGCGTCACGCGACGAACCGTACCGAGGTACTTGATGACCGAGAACTTCCGCTCGTACGTCGAGTCGTCCTCTTCAGGCAGATCACCTTCGTCGATGAACCCAGCATCGACGTTCTCACCGTAGCTGGTGATCAGATTGTACTCTTCGACCGTGTTGTAAGCGGCGAGCTTGGGAATCGCGCGCCACAGCCGAATGTGCTGCATCTTGTAGGTGGTATTCCTCACATCTGTTGCGCGAGCTGTTTGGACTCGCTCTCCGCGTTTCCACGGAGTGTCGGACTATATCTTCACCCCAGAGGGGTGCTGGGCACTCGTGGCAGCATTACCGCTTTCGCTCGGCTGCTAGTCTCTGAACCTTCCAACGCTATTGCTTCGTTGGCTTGGCTGCTGATTACCATGACCATATTGGCCGTAGGCTTCCAGCAATTCACCCAGTTCCTCATCACAGTTACCTGTGACTCACGCCGAGATTGACGTGCGTTCGAGGCTCTCCACGCGCAGTGCAAATCCGTCGCCGGAGGCGAACGCACCTGGAGGGTTGATGTCCTGCCCGGCTACGAGAGCCTTGGACAAATCATCCACATCTTCTTGCGTGGTGTAGCCGAAGCCTTCCACGCCGGCGTAATCTCGCCAAGAAACCATGCTCATCTGCTTATCTCCTTCGCCCTAAATGGGCATTCCAGAATGGGGTCTTTACGTCCTATCTGGGTAATGCCCTAGTGGGCGTTCTGCTGTCTGAACTCCATGATTTTGCCGTACATCGCCTTGCTGAGCTGATTGGTCTGCTCGTACTTCGCAGTCGCGAGCAGAATCTGGCTGGCATCCGAGCCGTTGGGGTCGCTCTTTTGCATCATGCCTTCCATGGCATCCAAGATCTCGCTCTTGGACATCTGCTCATCTGCCGGAGGATCACCGGCGAAGCTCTTCTCGATGGCGTTGCCAGCCGCCGGCTGACCGACACCACGGCTGCGAGGTGCATGCGCCGGCTGGCGCTCGATGATGCCCATCCGCTGACTCACTGCCTTGAGCAGCTCGCCGGTCTGATGGACCGCCTTGGCCAGGATGATGTTGTAGTTGTGCTGCCGGGTTTCGCTCTTTTCGAGGATGCTACCAAGCGCCGTCAGCGCGTCGACGGTGGCACCGTGCTGGGCCTCCAGGTATTCGCTGACATCGAGGGCCTTCTGGATGGGCTCGTTGTCAGTGAAGCTCTTGGTGAGGTCGTCGACGATCTGAGGGTTGTCGTCGACGGGGACTTCGCCGCCGAGCGCCTTGAACAGGAAGTCCTGCTCTTCCTGGTTCAAGTCCTCGGTCATCGCCTTGGCGAGCAGCTCGTCCTTGCGATTCTCTGGGGTGCCACCGCCGGCAGCCGCTTCCAGCTCGTCGAGGGACTTCTGGAAGTCATCGACCGTGACCTCGCCCTTCTTGTAGCCGCCCTTTTTCTCTTCACCCGGGTAATCCGGGTTGGTGCCAGGATACGGATTGATATGCGGTTGGTCGCTGGGCTGCTTGCCGGGCGCATCCACGCCTTCGCCAGCGGTCCCGTAGTCATGCTTGGACATCGCGTACATCTTGCCGTCACCAGCCTTGTAGAAGCCGCCCTTTTTCATCGGCCGGTAGTACCCGTCGTCACCCTTGCCGTAGCGCGCCATCCCTTTTTGAAAGGCCATGATTCTCTCCTCAAGCGGCGCGTTGCGCCATCATACGGCGGGTCACCCCTATGAGCTGCCCGACCTGTGTTGCACTGATTGATGGAAAACGCGCCCGGGCCATTTCCCACGCACGCTCTGGAGTCAGAGACTTCTCCGACTCCTCGTCCTTGTCTTCGTTTTTGCGCTTCTTCTGCTCCAACGACTCTGGAGTCAGCACCTGCCCAGCGGTCGCACCCGTCTGCGGGCCAGCCGGTTGTGCCGCGGGTCCATCTCCAGCGCCGGTGCCCATACCGAGCGCCTTCCACAGCTCCTCTGGAGTCTGGCTCTCCTCGACCGCAACGAGACTCTTGACCAGGGTCTCCATGCGGGTGTCGACGTTAACTGGACAGTTATGTGCAACTATGCCATTGGCCTCATACCACCCATGAGCCGTATCGAGGTTGAACACATGGCCGTTAAAATCGAAGACTCGCTTGCTGACGAGATTGCTGAAGCCTATTGCACGGGAGAGAGTCCTACCGCTATCGCGACCCGTTATGGGGTCTCCAGGATCACCGTATTCAACATCGCCAAACGACTCGGAGTCGCTAGAAACCGGCGCGAAGAACAACTCCGTCGAAATGCCCGTAGAACCCCAGCCGAACGAAAAAAGTTTACGGAGGCTTCGCACAACGCGGTACGTGGCGTGAAACGCCCCCCCGAAGAGTTGTTTAAAAAAGCCAAAACCAGAGAAGAGCGGCAATTGTTTGTCGGACGCGGGGAGCGCATCCTTGCCAAATTTCTCGAAGAACGCGGAGTGAAGCCAACGCTTCAAAAAGCCGTGAACCAATACAACATCGACATCGCCATCGGTAAGGACATCGCCGTGGAACTGGCCTTTTCGAATCGAGCGAACCCACTCAAAGATCCCAAGAGAATTGTCCCGCGCAAAATCAAAGACCTGTTGGAAGGTGGGTGGAACATTCTTTACATCATGGGGTACAATCGACGTAGAGCGCGAAAAAAGTGGAAGAGCGCTGACATTGTTAGTGAGGCTACGGCCGACGCTATCATGGACTTTGTCCAAGTCACCCAAAGCAATCCACCCTCGCTCTGTGAATATCGGGTGGTTCGGTGTTCCGGTGAGCTTCTCTCCAGATTCCAGCACAATCTCAACCATGGGCCCGCGGTACTGCCGTCGGGTGACTGATTGACCTGAACCCGAAACCCGTACGTCGCCTGGAAAGCAATTTGTGATCGCCACGTTGCGGACCTTGGCCTTGGCAATGGTCTTGCGGTCCGAGCCGATGCGTTTTTGGATGCTGCCCTCTATGGAGAAACCCAGGCGACGCTCGTCGCCGGCCTTGTGTAGGCTCTGCGCCAGGTCCCAGATCTTATTGCCACGCATGGAATCCAGCAGATAGCCCTCAGACCAGTGACCGTTACCAGGAGCAGCCTGGCCATTGGGTAAGATCTCGCCCTTCTGGACGTACTTGAGCGAGCTGGAATCTGGGTAGCCCACCGGGCTGTCGGTCTCTTTGCTGTGGTTGTCGTTGAACCAGCCGCTGTTGAGGAATTCAGAGAAATCGAGACCCTTTTGGATGACGATCTCGCCCTGGCGGTCGCGGTTGTCCGTACTGATGAGCCCACCGATGCGTCGCTGCTTACCCTCTGGGGCGCCCTTGTTCAGCCACACGCTCAGTCCAGGCGTGTAAATCTGAAACGGCAGTCCTGCAGCTACATCGGTCATCGGTCTCCAAAAACGCAAAAAGGGCGGCGCCAGGTATCCTGGTAGCCGCCCCTTCCGAACCTTTCGTTCCTACGGGCCTACTTCACTCTGGAGTGTATCACCCAGATATCTGGAGTCTGTCAAGAGCTATCTGGAAAGTCAGCGACTGGATGGCAATCCGCCTAAGGATAGAATAGAGATTCGCGCATGAATGTAAACTACGAAAAAATAGGCCCATGCCTCTGCAGATTCTCGATATCGTTTACGCCTGATGAGGTAGCTGCTGCGTTCGACCGGGCATATCACAAAGTAAACAGGTCGACCAAAGTGCCGGGGTTTCGCAAGGGACAGACTCCAGCAAGCATTTTGAATGTTCGACATGGCGAGCAGGTGCAGGGTGAAGTCAAAAGCGATCTGGTCTTCCAGACGCTCTACCGGGAATTTGAGGAGAAGAAACTCAACCCTCTCCATCAGCCAGAAATCGACGCTGGCGAGCCAGAAAAAGGCCGCGGCTTTTCCTATGTGGCCAGCGTCGAACTCAAACCCGATATCGAACTAACTCAGTATATCGGGCTACCCGTTCCTGGCGAGCTGGTCGAAGTATCTGAACAAGATATTGACGAACGAATCGCGTTCGCCGTCCAACAAGCAGCTCTTGCAACGCCGGTGACCGGCAGGACAACGGTCCAAACAGGCGACTTAGTTTTGGTTGATTATAGGGGGACGATGGACGGTAAGGCGATTCCTGGCGCCGAGCATGTAACCGGCGCACTGGTAGAAGTTGGGGCCAGCGAGTACTTGGCTGGCTTTGATGCCGACCTGGTGGGTGCCGAAGTACCAAGCACGGTCGAAACTACCCTGGTGTTTCCGGATAACTTCAGCCTAAAGGATGCGCGAGGCAGGACGGGGGTATTCCGACTGCAGCTTAGGGAGTTGTATGGCAAAGAACTACCAAAAGTAGATGACGCCTTTGCCAAGGATATGAGAGCAAAAGACGTACAAGATATGCGCGATCAGACAAGAGCAAACATCAAATCCGAAAAACAAGACACACTTAAAGGGCGGCGGATAGAAAGTCTGCTCAGGTCTCTAGTCGAGGCAAACCCGTTCGAAGCCCCACCTACTTTAGTGTCTAGGCAGCTAACCCCCATGGTGGACACCGCCATGGCCAGCTTAAAATACGACCCCCGCTTCAACCCGAAAGATGTGGACATGGAGCTACTTCGGCGCGACAGCCGGGAGGCCGCAGAATTCCGAGTAAAAGTAAGCCTCCTTCTATTGGAAGTATTTCGTGCGGAAAACATGGACGTGACCCAGGAGGACATTGACGCCAAGATTGACGAGATTGTAGAACAGTCGGGATGCACCAGAGAAAAAGCAGTAGAAGATCTGGAAAAAACCCCACAGAACAAAAACCAGTTGATATCTAAAATCACAGAGTCCAAGGCGATGGAATTTTTAATGTCCAACTGCGTCGAGATGCACTGAGGTAAAAATGTTTGGAATACCCCGAATAACGATTGATGAATCTAAGCTGCCCGCGTGCCAGCACTGCCATGTGCCCTTGATCTCATGGGGGGTGACGTCACAAGAGAAGGCACAGCGTACTGTATCGCGCAACACAGGGGCCCCGCAGAATACCCATGACTGCCCCCGTTCCGCACATCTGAACGCGATCTATTTGCTAGGCAAAAGATTGGCACGCCGCCGCGAAGAGTCAGGAGATCAGACGCTAACAGAAATGCGCTGGTCTATCGAACCAACTAGATAAGCCTGAACCCGAGGAATGAAACATCCTTGGATTCCATGATTCTGGCGCTGCGTGAGTCCACCCCTCCTGTTGGCTGAAGGATAGTCATGCCCGCATTGGTGGCAGTCCACGTGGTCACATCTCCATGAGACCCCTTGGTCTTGTTAGCGATATCCACACGGTCCGGTGAACCCTTCAGGGTTGAAGCCTTGAGGTTCAGACCCGCGCCATTGATCGCCATGATCATGGTTTTGGCAACGTCTTCTTTGGTTGTGTCCCCCGAAACGTCCACCACTACATTGCCGCCGACGACTCCATCGCCATCCTTATCAAGCTCAAGGGTGGCGGTACCGCCCAACCCATCGTCAAGGAAGAATGTGTCTGCAGTCGCTAGCGCTGCTTTGGCGACAGCATCGACCGTCCCGATGGACGCCGACTGTTTTGGGGCCTCGTTAATGCCATCGATGTCGCTGCCTGCCCCCAGGTTCAGAACTGTCTCGCCATCCCCACCGGGACCAACCAACCCACTGCCCTTAACCGTGGTGTTGTTGGCGTCTGCGGTCACAAAGATATCGAAGCCAAAAACGGGGGTGAACAGATGCAGCCTGTTGTTTACAAGAGATCCGTTGTTCGTACCGTACAGAGAGAAGAAAAACCCATACAAAATCCCCAGAAAGCCCGTGCCTTCAATTTTGTTGTTGGCGATGTATGCAGAGTCCACACCAGAGCAATCTATGCACGCAAAAGTTGTATCGCTTTTGCTGACCACCTTGTTGTTGGTAATGGATACGGATTTAGCTTTGATGTTGAGTGTTGGGGGGAAACCGAAGACGGACTGGTAGGCTAGGCCGCTCATGCCATCGCCTAGCAGAGTCACCTCGTTGTTCTTCATGAACAACTTACCATGCGCCCCAGAAAAAAGAACTGGTAAGTTGTTCGGTACCAAACTAATCCCGTTGATATGAAGTACACCAATCGACGTTAGGCTCGCTAAGCCAAAAGGACTAGCTCCGTAGGGTGTCTCAAACGTGTTTTTGCTTAACTCCAAACGGCCCAGTTGATCTCCGAATAAGAACCCTGCTCCGGAATAGTTCTTTACATGATTATTCTTGAGTAGCATTTTTTTGTCCACCGGTATCAGACCGACGGCGGCCGGACCTATCGATCTCCACCGGATAGACGATGCGCTGTTGGGTTTAATTGGCGCACGGGTTCCAGCATACGGATCCGCTGGATTACTCTTGGATTCAAAATCGATTGAGCAATTCTGTATAGTTACGTTTCCTGACAAATCACCAACAAACGATCCAGTGGGATCACCTATAGCATAGGTATTGGCTAGAGGTAATCCGTCGACAGTTGAAACTAGTGTGAGTCCCTCTGTCGTGTCGTTGTCTTTGTCGACATTGTCGATAGTCAATTCGCCACATCGAAACATGGCGATCTCAGCAAATTTTACATCCTTGAACAAAAGATTTTTGAAGGATGAATCTTGACCACTAATATCGCACAAGAACGGGATGAACCCGCCCTTGATTGTCGGTTTACCGACACCAACCCAATTGATCCCCTTTGTTACGGTGACACGGGATTTAAAACCGCCTGTCGGTTGGACAACTGTCATGCCGCCGGCAGAAGCAGACCAATTGGTCACATTACCGGAACTGTCTGCAAGAGAATTGGTAAGCGTCACTGTTGTGGTTCCACCATTTGCAGCCCGCAGCGATGTAAGGAAAATATTCGCAGTAACGGCCGCGACCATCAGGTCCGATACTTGCTGAGCTGTTTGACCGCCATCCACAAGAACAAGGTTGTTACCGGCAGCAACTCCGTCACCCGTTACATCAAATTCATAGGTATCGCTTGAAAAGAACAGCCATTGGGCCGTGCCGTCTACCTCAGGGGTGGACGGGCTCGTGCCGCTCGGGCCGCCCGATGAAGCGGATGTCCCGGGTACCACACACCGATAGACATTACCGCTATTGGCTCGTTTCTCGTTCAGTTTGTATGCGGTACTGGGTAACCACAGAGGATTGAACGCATCGTAAGCAAAAAAGGTATCGCCATCAGAAAGAATAGCTGCAGCGAGCGCCAAGAAGCTGCCAACTGCGTCTGCTGGGGTTCCGAAATCGAATGGTGTGCTAGGATTCATCTGCTTCAGCAGAATCGTATCGACTCCACCTGAGGCCGAGCCATCATGGGCGGCTTGCATTACGTTGGCGTCTGCTGGCGCGGCTAGCCCTGTGCTTACAACGGTAAAAGATGACATGATGTTTGTTCCTCTGCTCCGCAGAACCTACGCGGTAATATCAATGTTGAAAAGAAAATCAGAAACGTTGGAGAGCGCACCGCTTACGGCTTTTACATCCACGGTCACTAAGCCTACGTGAGCATCCGTAAGGGTCTGATCACAATTGATGCCTATTTCGAGCGCCATCGCCCCACCGCTTATATGGGGCGTGATTGAATTGGTGTCGTCCTTTAGCCTTACTGATGGATCGTCCACCCCTGCCCCAGCAGTCCACGTTGCCGCGATGTCGGGCTTCCCGGCCAGAGAGTCATAAACTTCTATGGACGTGTTTGTGGGGATGCCTGTGCACAATCTAAGCGTTAGCGGATACCATTGCATACCTGACAACGCATTAAGCGTTGCGGCAGACAGAACCAGAGGATTTACAATGGCCGGGTCGAGAACAAAATCAACATCTCCACCACTTATGCGACCTTGCATTTCGTAGAAGCGGGCACAGGTGTTGTTGATGGCGATAGCAGATCCTTCCACCAGCCGTTCAAGACTGTCGATCGACTCCTGGAGGAGTTTCTGGGTTTTTTCAAGTCGGTTGTTGAAACCATCGATTTGGCGTTCAATAGAACCAGACAAGGCTTCTATTTGAGCTTGGAGATCCTGGATATTGGTGTGCGTGCCTTCCGCAGACCTTAATTCGGCTTCTTGGTACTCCTCAAACGCCTCCCAATTTCGCGCAATATTCGCCATAAGCGGCGCACCAACTTTTGAATAGGCATCGTCTAGGGAAGTCCGTAATTGGGACGCTTCACCAGAATCGGGGGCTTTTGATTTTTTTGCCACGAATTATTTCCCAATCGCCATCCAGCTGACATCAAATGGATTGGTTCCGAGGTTGCCGTCGTTGATTCCACCCTTTTCCACGCGCAACGTGACTAATCGTCTCGAAGGGGGGTTGGTGAAATACCAGGTCACATTCTGCTCCGCATCTGGAACAAAATTGGCAACCGCGGGCGTCGCCTGAAATGTCTGCAAATCTCGCAATCCCGTATCGATGACTTTTTCACCCGTCACCGATTCGATAGCGCCAGCGGTCTCTGGAAGGTGCGTGCTGAGGTGTGGCATGAGCAGGGGTATCGCCCGACTTTTGGACTGACGTCAAGACCTATCTGAATTTGCCACGTAGGCACGAGCAGAGCGCGTCAAATCAACTCCAAATGGAAGGTAGGGGCGGAGTCGAGACTTATCCTGTGGCTAAATCACGTAATCGAGCACCGATCGTTAGCTACCAAACTCCCGGATGGCAAGTGCCTGGACGTCGCTGCTTGAACCGCCAGTCGGCCATACAGTCCTGCTGGCACCAGACATCCACCGCGGGATCGCCGGCCGTCATGTTGTAGGCGCAGCACCTATCCGAAAACTCTGGGTACCAGATGCAGGTGCAAAGGGTCATCTTGTCGATGGACTTTGGGGGCTTCAAGCACGAGTCGGAATACATGGGTGACCGCGCGTAGCTGGCCAGCTCCGCGGTGGGGGTGGGCTCTACCGGCGGCGGGGTGCAGGCAGATGCGCAGGCTGGTAGCGACAACGCCAAGAGTATGAGCGCGAGCCTCATACCCTTGTTGGTAACGAAAACTCAGCTCAGGTCAATCTCTCGACGCCAGTCGCTCATCGTGGACCGCCTCAATGGGCTGGTGCTGCCCGAACGGCCAGATGCCGAGTGTCACCCAGACCATAAAGCTCGTGAACCGGCTCCAGCGTCGGAGTTTCACCTTCTGCGTGATGCGAAAGACGTCACCATCACGGGTCATGAACTGCACGTCCTTGGGCAAGGTCGTGTCGTCGCAGAATTGCGGGCGCGTCACGTTGATTGTTCCCGTTGCCATGTCAGTCTCCCAGTAGCTTAGCCACTTCACAATCAGCGGCACATTTGCCCATCAACTTCAAACACTCATTGCAGTAGTCCCCCGGCTCTTCTCCATCCAACAGGGTGCGCACTCGATTACGCTCCAACGCCTCCCGCAGCCGCTTGATCTCGTCCAAGTCTATATATTCGATACGCTCCCACACCATTTCAGTCGCCTCACCCATCTTGCGTGCGTCGAGTCGGGCATGTGAGGTGGCGATCTCAACCCGCAGCCGCTTGACCTCATCCTGCAAGCCATCTAAGACGTTCAGCTGTTCCCAATCTTCGGGACTTACTCCAGACTTGTCCCGTTCGCGCAGCCGCTGATTTTCAACTATCAACTCTGCAGCACATTCGGCGCATGCCCAATAACCAGGTTGATGTTTTTTGCATTCAGCCATAACCTGACGCCCCCTACGACTTCTCAGAGCCAACGCCAACGCCAACGGCTATGCCGAACGAAAACACTACAGGTAGTAACAAAATCAAAACCCAACAGTCCATGATTCCCCTCTCAACTCATCCTACGGTTTCAGTTGACTGATTTTCACCATCTGATGGAACCTGCACATGACGTGTCTCATCAGATCTTCTCACACCGCGCCAACGCCAACTCACGACTATCGAAGTCCTCGGTGGTCTTGGCTTTGGTCCCAAAGGGGATGTGCAACCGGGCCCGGCCACCTTCCAGCATCTGAAGCCCGAAGGTCTTTGCGTCATCGCCATTGCCGACGGTGACCCGCGTGTACCAAGTATGATGTTTGACGTGTACGTGCTCAATCTTCATGCTTGCTCCTTGGGTGGCCAACTGACCTCCCCGTTGATTCGTTTGCGCGTCCATCCTTCGGTGGGCTCCTCACCGCGCTGTAGAGCTGATATGGCCACGACCGCGGCCGGGAAATCCGCCATTCACCAAAAGTCCTTGACGCTCTGACCATCGGTCCAGATGACGCGGAAACGTCCTTCAAGTAACGGCGCGATTTCCCAATACCAAGCGCTCATAACCGTCCATATTTAGAAAACGTAAATCCTCTGGCATCAAACTCTTCAGGGGTCCACTTAGCTGTGCTGCCCCACCACCCTGACTCATCCCGCCGTCGCGTTTCAATTTGGCCCTTATGGACACTGACAACTCGGCAAAGCTGGCGATGATCTGCATCGAAAAGGGTTTGCCCTTTGCTCACATTTGAACTGTCTACCTTCTGACATTTGGGACAATAATCCTTTCCACCCAGCTGAGATACAGCCCAGCCACATTTCCTCAACGCATGTCGGGCTCGATGGGCTTTACGGTCAGCTCCACCGATAACGCTACAGCCGTCACAACAAATAGTAGTATCAATCATGTGAACACATCACTTCCCAGTGCCAGGTACTCATTACTTAACCAATCAAACTGTACGGCGCTTCAGTCTCAGCCTGGAAAGTGTCGTAGGTACGGCACCCCTTCCACGCCTTAATTGATATGCGCTGCTGTCCGTTGTGCCCATAGTCCATCGCCCCACTGCTGATGTTGGGCTTCCGTTCAATTCCTGCTTCCTGTGTGAAGCACATGCCGTCCATCTCAATGACCGACTTCTCTGCCTTTGGACGATCGAGAAACTCGATGGTTATCCGTACCCGGCCGAAACCGACGTTAGGGTCGATGTCACGCGGTGTTGGTCTGGAGTCATTGCCCATACCAAGTATAACGCCGTGGACCGGCGCAAGCGTCAATCGGAACGTTGTTTTTCTGAAATATTTGGGCTGACCGACGTTTCGGCCGTACTTACAATGGTCTGGACATGGAAGGTCCGGCCGTCATTGAGCACGACGATAGTCACAAAGGCCATCTCAGTGGGCGGCACCTGGGGTAGCTCGACCTTCGGGTTCCAGAGCAGATGAGTCAATAGCAGCTCATCGATCACCTCAGCGTGCTCCTGCTGGAGCCGTAGGATGTACTCTGGAGCGTAGTCCATAGATTCTTGTGACACAGACCTCCGACAGCGTCTACAGCGTGATGTAGTCTTCGGTAGTGCGCCTGACGATGCGGTCATACTCCGCGCAGCCAGGGCACGGGCGATCCGCCTCCAGCTTCCAGGGCAACGCCGGCGGCGGTGGGGGTGGTTCCAGAGGAATCATCTCGCAGTGCCCAAAGAACTCAGTACCACACGCACACTCCATCCGGTCGAAGGCGTCTTCACTCACGTGCTCACGGCACTCCACACCATGAATAGGGTCAAAGCGATGCCCAGGATAAAACCGGCCGCGAAGCCCTGATCGAAAGACGGCCAATGCATTTCATGGTTGGGTGATGACGAACGTCTCGCCGGCGCCCTTCTCCAGAGTCATTGGCAGCTTCACCATGCTCTTGCACCAGTAGCACTGAGCCAAGCAGACGCCATTGGCGAAGACCAGCGGTCCACGGATGCGCACGCGCGTACCCTGGTCACTCTTCTGGAGCACTGCATTATTGCAGTTCGGACAGCGCGAGTTGCTCATGCCGCCCGAATATACGGGAGGGCCGCAGAAGCTCAAAGGTCTACGCCGGCGGGTTTCCCTCGTTCTCGATCAGGTGCCGTACAGCCTGAGAATAGCCTCTCAGGCCATGCCGCTTGGCGTACCGGGTCAGGCGCTTAAGGTGTTTGGGCTCAAAGATGATGTTTCGCCGAATCGGGTCCTTGAGGACCGGCGGCCGCCCAGCTCCTTCACGGGCGCCTCCCACCTTGGGTTTCTTCTTCCTCGCCATTCTATGCTCCTCCTTAGGGGTAGGTCCCTACGTACTCTGGTCCACGAGAGCGCGAACTTTTTCGATTACGACAGCCGCTCTGTCTGTTGTCCAGTGAACATCGAAGGGTTTGATCATATCTCGGCAAGCAATTAATTCACCCCTCATTTCCACGAGAGAACCAAGCGCAGCCTGTAGCGTTTCGATGGGTGCGGCCGCCCGACGGCCTTCGGCGTAGGCTTTGTCCTTCTTGGCTTCAAGTTGATCCTGCGTAAAGCAGGTAAGCGACCCCCCACCAGGTAACGGTATTTTAGGCGTCGGGTCCATCAGGCCATGCAATTCTTCAATTTCGTCGCCGTGTCGGGAGTCGTCAAGCACCCCAACCGCCTCCTCCAGCCCCGCCCGGCGACCTTCGGCGAGGGCCATCATCCTGACGTCCTTGGCAGCACGCACCGCCGGATATGATTCGGCAAAGTCCGACACCGGGTCACCATCCAAGGCAAGCTGTGCCCAGTGCAAGACCGTGATGCTCTCGACGCAGTCATTGCAACAATTCTTGTGCCTGTCTTCACCCATGTCTCTCCTTCGCACCGTGGTTCGCTAAGCTTCGGGACCCTTCCATCCGGAGCATCCCCATGTTTCTCCAGAGTCAGGGTCGCCTATGGTTTTGCATGTCTTGTCCGGTAGTGGCGATACCCTGCCGCAGCACTTGCAGACAAACAAAGTCTTGCCTGAGTTGGATGTTCTGCGAAGCACCGCCCACCGTCTAAGCCGCTCCTTTGCCGCGTCAATAAGGTCGTGCGCAAATGCATCCAGCAACGACTCGGCGTGGTTGCATCTGTCGCAGACCAGTGGGTCCGGGCAAAGGCAGTGGGCTGCGTCCACCCGCGCCTGAATGAGGTTTTCTAGTTCGCTTCGGTTCATAGGTTCACGGGGCCTCAGGCCCCCCCTACGACCTGCAATAAATCGATGAATCCAGAGCCCCACATCTTCGACGGTACATAACCAATATTGGAGCAAAGCTCGGCCATTGCCTCCAACTTGGTGTCACCGAAACCAGCTGGTGAGACTTGCAGATTCTCGAAATCAACGCGGGTCGCACACCACTTGTCGCCGTCCATTGATAACAACACGCCAACATGGTCGGCGTAGGTGTCGGCGTCTTCATCATCGCACTTCCATTTGGCTGCGATCTCCATGACGCGCTCGCGACTGGCTCCTGCGGCCAGGGACTCGATGACTATACGCCAAGCGCCCTCACGATCGGAAGGATCCAGGGGCCACAGTCCACGCGCAAAACTGCTCTCACGGATATCAGCAGCAGTGTTGCCAAGCTCGCGCTTGTAAAGCAGCGCCCCGTTCGTGTGCAGGTAATACCATCCTTCAATTGCCATGTTTCCTCCTGGTCAGACGTTACCCGAGCGTTGGGTGTGTGGCTCAAGAGCCTTCTCGAATCGTTCCCACGTCATGTCATGGAATGGCAACCCCGTCAGCCGTTTGCCGGCTCGTTCGATGATGCATTTAGTCACCAGACCGTCTTTGAATGCCCCTTTGATCCCTTCGTCCGCGAGAACGGCTGCCGCGTCGGGATAATTGAGCGGAGGATGCTCCGCTTCTTCACCGGCGTACTTGAGCCGAATCGTTATTGAGACGTCGCGAGTCATCGCTATCCTCCTTCCCGAATAACTCCTTTGCCATCCGCTCGGCCGCGTACCGGCCAGCATTATTCAAGTGACGCTGCCAGGCCGTGTGGTACCGAGAAAACCGAAAGCCGGCCTGCTTCATCTTCTTGCAGGTCTCACGGTCTGGGCGCTCATCGAAGTAGAATCGTATCCGGTTGTCGTCTTTGTCCTCTTCGATGCGGTAACCCTTACCGACGACTGGCCCTCGCCCGGGCTCAGACGCGGACGCCTTCAGGCTCTCAATCCGCTGCTTGATGCGTCGGATGTTGGCGCCCAGGTTGGTCAGCACGTAGCTCGGCAGGGTCTCGGTACCTTCCTTGCGCGCCTTCCGATTGTGAGCCTTGTAGGCCTCTCGGCGCTCCTCCAACTTGGCCAGCTTCTCCTTCAACTTGACCACCACATCGGGGTCGTCGCTGGAGATGCCGCCCTTGCCAACACTGGCAGCCTTCTGAGCGTAGTGCTCAGCTTTCTCCTGCTCATCAAGGGCCTTGCGCATCGCATTGTCCGAGCGCTTGATAGCCGCTCTGTGGTGCTTCTCACTGTGGTGGCCAACCAGGATAGGCTGACCGAACGGGATGCCCGCCGTAGCCGCCCGGGAGCGCTCTGTAGCCCCGTTGGAGGCTGATACCGCTTGGGCTGCCTTGGCCTCGTACCGTTCCCGTCTCGCTTCCTGCTTCTCTTCGTAACTGTTCATGACCGTTCCCTCAAATTAAGTATACACAAAATCAGGTGAGTTTGTCTATTATTTCTATCTCGTAAACAGGCGTCCCAACCTCATAGATGTAGAAGGGCTCTATTTCGATGTGAAAGGACTTTGTGGGGAAATCGTCATCCTGCTTAAATTTGAACACCGGCGCCTGGATACCATAGCCAGCGCGTTTCAAAGTGAGGCACAACTGATGTACTGCCTCACCGAGTACAATATCAATCTCACGATTCATGATGCCTTTCTCCTTTTCTTTAATGCCTTCGCCAGTGGTTGTACCGCGACCCGGGCCACCACCGTCTGCGGCTGGCCGTTGTACTCGTCATGCTTCTTGGGAGTCGCCTTGACCCGGTAGGTGGCGCCTTTGGTCATCTGAGCCTTGCCATTGTAAGTGGCCTCGTGGGCCGCGCCCTCTGGAACCACGTCCGGGTTGCTGGCGAACCAAGTCACCGCGTTGCCATCGACATCAGCAAACTTGTGGATGAAGGTGACACCGTAATAGCCCTCGGTTTTGTAGACGGCCAGCAGGGTCAAGAGCAGCTCCTGACGCTTCCCGATGGTTCCGACATACTCAGTACCCTCAGCCTTGAGAATTTCGTTGTAGAGCTTCCGGTCCGTCGCTCGGCGATGACTCGAAACGATTGAGGCAGCGTAACCAGCTGTCCGATGTTTGACGGCACCCAACTCGGCGATGGTCTGGCAGTTGTAGATGTAATCGCCCGCTGCGTCTTTCCCGGCCAGCCATTCCAGAGCTTCGTCGACTTCCTGGTAGGTCTCCTCGGTCAGCTCCCGCAGCGGGTGTCTTTGAGTATCGTGCCGCTTGGTCGTCATGTGGTTCCAGACGTAGTCGGCAGTAGCGAACAGCTCTTTCTCTTTTGCCTTCGTGCGCGAGGTCCAACCGTGCAACTCAATAGCCAGGACGGTCTTAGCCAGGTAGGTCCGCAAGTCCAGTACGATTTCACCACCACCGTAGCCGCCCTCACCGCCTTCATCGCAGCCCAGGAAGTCATCCAGCATGGCCAGGACCGTGGCGTATTGAGCAATCGCGTGGGGGTTCTTGTGCCCGAGGAAGTCCTTGAGGCATTGCCGGCCAACCTGTTTGAACTCGCCAGTCTCGACATTGAGAACGACGAATGTATCGTTCCGTTGCCGGCGGGTATTGCAGTGGTCGCAGTCGTCAGGGGTGGCGGTGCGGTACTTTTTGGGCAGGTTAATTGTGTCGTCGACGGTCCGCAGGATGGTGACAATCTTACCATCATCAGTGGTCTCATGCTGGAGGGTGGCGACAAAGGCCCAGCCCTCCAGGACAGGAGCATCACCGCGAATGGTAAGAGCCTCGATGGTGAGGACTTCGCCAGCCGCAGGGCGCTCTTCGTCGGGAAGAGGGACGGAGAAGGTCTTGGCCAGGGTGTAGAAGATGGCGCCGACGCCAAGCCGTGCTGCCTTGCGGGCCAGCTTATCGAGCTTGGCTTTGACTCCAGAGGCATTCTGCCCGGGGATGAGGTAGGTAGCGTACATCGTGTCTCCTTCCAACCAAATTAAGTATACACATAATCAGGTTGGGTGTCTACTCTTTTTCCTGAACTCACTGACGAAAGCTGCGTTAGCCACATCCGCTACCTCGTCGTGGAAGGACCACATCGCCCTCATATAGGCGATGCTCTTCTCCACTGAGCAGCCCTTCGGTGGCGGCTCAGGCCGGTCAATGGGTGTTCCGTCTGCTCGGGTGAGGATGACAGATGCCATCTCAAAACCCCGCCAGAGCTTCCACCGCTGCGTCCATCTCACCGCGTAAGCTGCTCAGATTGCCAACCATGGTTGGGTGATTTGATTCGTACTCCTTGTAGGACTCCGTGGTCTGCTCCACGAGCTTCTCCAAGGCCTCCTTGGTTGTGTACCGCTCCCGGTACTGCAACTTGACCTTCTTGATCGTAGTGTCGGCATACTTCTCAATGAACTCAATCAAAGTACCTTCGAAGATCGGTTTCCAGATATCCCCACCAATGTCTCGATTAGTCACCAAGACCGTGGCGTCCTGGCCGGTGCCGTCGATCATGTAACGATACTGGGTGTCCCCGTGCAGCTCGTGGCTCTCTGTGACCTCAGCGCGCTCATTCTTACGAAAGAACCCGGTAGCATTGAAGCACTCCAGAGCGGGCAGCATGTAATACTCAGCGGCGCCTTCTGGGTAACCATCGTGGTGAATGTAGTAAGTCACCAGGGTATAGGGACCATCTTTGAACTGGTATGTTGCTCTCGTTGACATCGTCATCTCCTCCCAACATGAATAAGTATACAGCAATTCAAAACGGAGTCAAGAACAATTGACGGCAATCTGCCGTCATTTCCAAAGGCCTATTTTGATAGCTCTAACAACCTGATTCTGGGCTTCACAGAGATGCCAATACACAGCACAGCTAGCACAGAGTCTCTCATCTGACGGAGGCCATGGGTTGTACTCCTCGAACTTTGGCGTAATGCAGGACCCGTCTTTATGGCTTCCCGTGCATGGCCAATCCTGCTCCATGTTCACTTTCGTCGCGAGTTGTGAAATTTCAGTTAGCATCTGTTGACTGGTCATAATCGCTCTCCTCCGTTGTTATCGATGGCAATATGCCGTCTTTTATTGACCTCCATATACTCCAAACCAAAACCCTGACGCTCGTGCTTACCACTCCATCCGTTCCAGCAAACCCGGGATCTAATCACGACCTCGTCTAGGGCTAGATTGACCTGCGCCTTGGGGCACAGAGGCCTATTCGGGGCAAAGAACACCCCCCAAGGACTCGCGTCATAGACCACGCCTGGGACACCGTCCGCCGAGGCAGACCAACGTACTTCAGTCCTGGGGATCCTTCGAGTCATGCTGTTTCCTCCTCAACTATCTCTGACCGTGCAATGGTGGCTTCAGGGATGTCGTAATCCGCTACTTCCTGGCCTAGAAACTCGTGGGTAGCCACGTACCGGACCTTGACCACATCCCCGGCATTGTTGCGGGTCGTGTAGATGTCCACGATAGTCTCAACCTGCTCCTCAGCGCGTGAGTACCGAATGAACTTGGTACCGATAGGAAACTTGGATGATCTCATCATGGCTAATACCCCTCTTCTTCCCAAAATCTACCTGGACGCACCTTTGTCCGTAGCCAAACAGGAACCTCAGTTGCCCGGACTACCAGCCGATGTGTATTCAACCGATGCGCCGCTTGCTGCGTTGCCCTTTGCCAATCCTCATCCCATTTATGGCTGTTACCGTAATCCGGAAGGTGTCGGTTGATCCGGTCATGCATCCCTCGACGAAAGTCTCGCAACACCTGTCCGGCTGTCGTTGACCACCATCCCGTCAATCCATGAGCGTAAGGCTTGTCGGCTGGCTCAGACGCTACACGCTTCCATACCGCCACATATTCACCGAGGCCTACTTGACGACCATTACCTAGCTTCACGACCCGCATCACTTACCTCCAGTCCCTTCTCTTTCGCACTCCCAAGAGCAAAAGTTGTGCAATTCCCAAATACGAACTTTACAGACCGGACAAACATTTGAAGCGCAGGCACAGACACCATCGCAATCGTATTTTTCTTCGCACCATTCACACAACACACCGTCACCGATGCAGCTGTCACAACCACCGACACAACCCATCACACCACCTCCTTCGCCGCTTCAGCGGATTTTGTTTTATCTGCTCGATAGTCCTTGATGTGATCGAGCCAAATAATCACTTGCGCTTCGAGGGTTGCTAAATACGCCTCGGATGACTCATCGGAGAGAGAACCCATCCGAGCATCAAGTACTCGTCGGTACGCATCCCTTGTAGTTGTATTAGCCATCACTTACCTCCCAGCAGGCTTTTGGTTCCCCGCCAGCCCGCATAATCTGTTTGTAGAGCGACCAGGACCAACTGCTCGACGCTGCCCTTGCCGTGCATCAACCCGTAGTTGACGACTGCAGAGTTACCGGCTTCGATGTCCCGCAGCTTGGCGCTGCCTTGCTCGCGCATGTACTCGGCCGGTCCAGAGACCACACCGTTGTCGTAGATAAAGTGGCCAACCTTCAGCATTTCAGCCTCCTAGAAAGTGCAGCAGCCGCAGCAGGGAGCATCCTCGCAGCGACCGCGAGCGTTTTGGGTTCCAGTCCAACCAGACGTCGCGACCGTGATGACCTCTGGCTCACCAGTGTCGCCGCAAGCAACATGGGCTACCTGCCAACGACCGCCGGCCTTCCAGAGCTTTCCAGCTCGGGCGGCGACGCGGCGACCGCAGTAGGCACAAGCACCAGGGTAGCGATTCGCAGCCATCACTTGCCTCCTTTGACGGCGACAACAGTGACCACGGCAACTGCAGGTTTAACCTGGAAAACAACCGGGACCTGGGCCTGGCCAGTGGCCAGCAAACCCAGAGCAAGAACCAAAGCGACTTTTTTCATTGTCTCTCCTCCAACCAAGATTATAGTGACATACCGGCAGTCTGCCGTCAACCAATAATCGAAAATAAATGACGGCAATATGCCGTCAAGTAATCATAGACAGATTGAGCCAGGGGGTGTATATTTGGGTAGGAAGGAGGTCAGATATGACTGATAAAACGGGTGAGACGGAGACACCTTACCCTGATGATGATTTTCAACTCGTAAAAGGGAAACGGCTCACATACGCCTATGAGGTACGACCGTGCCTCGATGCGAACTGCTCGGGAATGATGAAAACCACATCTACTAGTTCAGGTGGTTTACGGGCGGTGTGTGATACTTGCGGCGAAAAATTCACGCAGGTAGGCTAAACGTACTGCAGACGCCGGCCGCGCTTGAGGACAAAGCTGTCGGCGTCGATCCGGTCCCACGGGATATTGACGGGGCCGTCGCTCTTGGCCAAGGCTCCCTTGGTCTTGAACCGGTCGACGAACGCTTGGTCGTGAATCACATCCTTTTGGCCTTTCCCCCCTTCCCACTTCACAATGGGTGGTGGCCCACTACTGGTGTCGAACAACTTGAAACTATCCGCCATCCTGGCAGACGCTTCGAAGTTACCTGGTATCTTGGTGTACTGCTCAGTCGCAACATTGTCTGGAACGAAGCGGCCGGTACGGTTAGCGCGCTTTTTGATTCTCGGGATGGCAACTTCCAGAGTGATGTGTGGCATGAGCATCTGGATCTCGTACCCTTCATCCTTGAGCGTTTGGATTCTTCTGCGATGTTTCTCGCCATTCTTGCCAGTACCGTCAACGATGACATTCATGCCGGCATTGAGCGCTTGGTTGTAAACCTCCAGCGCTACATCGCTGGACTCGGCGTGCGCCATCCACGCGGCATCCTTGGCCGACGCCGCTAGGGCCGCGTTGTACTCAGGCATTTTCTCTTTGACGTCGTCCGGGTTCACGTTGACGAAGGTATCGAACTTATCACCCATCACTTCCTTGACGATCGAGGTCTTTCCAGAGGCAGCGCCACCCATCATGACCACCGCAATCTTTTTACCCACGGCGGGCTTCTTGTTGGACATGAACGACTTGACGATGTTGTCGTGCAGCGCTTTGCGCTGCCCAAGATATACGTGGACTGGGTCGCCATACCTATCCGTACCGACAACGGTCGCGTACTTGTGGATCGTTTGCTTGGGGAGACCTGGCTTGTGGTCAATCCATTTCCTCTCTGGAACCGTCTCGGCAGGCTTGGCTGAAATTCGGACTCTACCCTTGGCTTCCTGCCAAGGGATAGTGTGTTGGACGTTAGCCCATTTGCCGCCACGCGGTCCGATAAATGGACCCGCAACAGCCACGGCTTTTTCCAGCAGGTAGTGGAGCTTCTCTGGGAGCCCCTGGGCTTTACGAAGCGAGATGGTGAACAGGCTGGCCTTCTCTTGCTCTGGATGTTCAGCTTCTTCCAAAGCGATGGGCAAGACGTAGCGCATCAAGCAGCCTCAGGCTCCTCGAACTCAGCGGCCTTTGCGGCTGCCTCAGCGCGAGCACGCCCTGAACTAGGAGCGTCTGGATCGTGTTGACGCTCTGTAGCGGGCCCTTCATCCCTCTCTTTCGACTCGGTCTCCGGCTCTGCCTCATCCTTGGGCGGAGGGTCCATCCTGGTGTCCTTCTTATCGCCACACCTCTGGCACCTCTCTCGGAGTCTGACCGGAGTCTTCGCCATCTCAACGTAATCGTGCTCGCCGCCATCTACACATGCCATGCTGTCACCCATCCTCTACATCTACGGTGTTCCGGGGTCTCTGTCGATTCTTAACCTGGTGCTCCTCCAGCCGCTTAACCTCTGCCCGCTCTGTCGCCCTGTGCCCCGCATCGGTGTAGGGCGCAATGCCCTCTGGAATGGTAAAGACAGGACGCTCCCTGACCTGCATCAGGCTGGAGTAGACGTCCTCAGCGTCAGAGAGCTTCCCTAGCGCGCTCGTCACGTTGATGCCCGGGTCATCATCCGGGTCCCAATCCTGCGCTTCCAGCATGGTCTCAATACTGCCCATGTGCCCGGCGTTGATAAGTGGCCCGCGGTCGTCGATGGGCTCCCGGTCGACTATGGGAGTGCGCCGTATACCGGCCACCTCAGGCTCGCCGGCGCGGAAGTAGCCCTGGTCATCGACCTCGTAGGCTCGGGTCTCCTGGCGCGGACCCAGGACGTGGACGTTCTCATCAGGGTCCTTGTAGAGCCGCTGGCGCTTGGGGTCCTTGTCGCTGTTGGGGTCATAGCCGATGACGTCCTGGTGGACCGGTGGAGCCTCGCGCGTATGACCGTCGACTATATTGAGCATCGTGCCGTGCCCAGGCGCGCGGTAGATGGCTGGTGACGTCTGAGCCCCTATCTCAGTGGCAATCTGGCCGGAGCTGCCCAGTGCCGGGCCGCGTCCTGTAAAGCCAGCCTTACGTAGGGACTTGACGATGCCTCTGGCTTGTCCACTCACGATGGCTTCTCGCAGCTGATGAACCATCTTCATGACGCGCTTACGGTTCGCCGGCGTGTAGTAGTCCCCGACCATTTCCCAGCGCCGGCTCATGGCCAACAGCTCTTCGGCATCCCACGGCGCCGGATAGGTCGGGTCAGCCTCGTGTTCTTTCACCTGCTCGATCAGCTTGTCTGTAACCCGCTTGTCCAGGATGTCACGGCCGATCTGCTGGATGCTCGCCGTCACCTCGGTCTTGATGTTGAGATAGTCCGCGTAATTGCGCTTCTTCGTGGTCTCAAACTTTCGAGAGCCCTCGCGGTGCGAGCGCTTGATGATTGTGGGGTCCACCGCGTGCGTCAACTCGTGACTGAGCACATCCCGAATCTTTTCAGCAAGAGTGTCTCGGTCCTGACCGGTATGATCGGACGGCGATAGGACCACGCGAGTACCTTCATGCACCCACCGACCGTGTTGCTTCGTCTGCAAGGTGTTGGCGAATCCAGATATCCCGCGCGGGTCCTTGATGACTTTGGGCTCCAGAGAGACGGTGATCTTGATGTCCTGCCCCGTAGGCGTTTTGATTGTCACCTTGGTTTCGCCCGCCATTGGCTTGCCTGGGATGATGCCTTGAGCGTTCACCTTGGTGTTAGTCAGCAGCTCCTCGACCAACCGGTTCACCTGCGCGTGACCTATCTTGCTACTTGCCTCATGCAGCGGGATGGCGCCAGTACGCGGCTTCTTTTGGCCAGGCGAATAGATAGGCTTGCCCTTCGAATCATAGCCGTAGATTTTGCCACCACGGACGCCAGTCAATATCGCGGTCTGCGCCGACACCATGGCGGTTGTGCTCACGGGCTGCTCTGGGTCAGCGCGCAGGATGCCTTTCCAATCCGCCTTTTCCAGATGATCCTGATTACGAGCCCGTTTGTCTCGCACGCGGAAGAACCGGCCGAACTCGGCCAATAGCTTGTCCGCCTTCATGGCGTGCTCGCTGACCTTGCCCCTGACAAATGGTTGGTACTTCTCAAACGTCTTGGGGAGCTTCACGACGTATGCGGTCATGTTGGGCGGCCAAACAACCCCGCGGCCCTTCTCTTCGGCCTCCATGTAGTGCCAAAGATAATCCACGACGCCATCGATATTGCCAGCGTTGCGATTGTCGAGCTTCTCACCCCCCGTGCCGACCCGGAACACGACTTGATAACCAGAGGGTGCCTTGATGTCAGTGAATGCAGCCTTGAGCCGGTCACGGAGATCGAAGCCCGACAGATTCATCTTCCAATGGTTCTTGTTGCCCCCCTCATTAAGCACTGGCTCCCATTGGATAGTCTTGAGCGGTCTGGCCTGAGCGCTGCCGGCAAAGCTGTAGACTTCCGCGTCCCAATCACCACGCCCCTTTGCCCAGTCAGGCGCTGGGTATGAATCGGTATGACGGCCAACTCGTACGGTTGCGGCGCCTTCCTTCCAGGGGATGGTATGCCGAACATCCGCCCACTTCCCACCACGCGGTCCAATGAACGGACCAGCCTTCTGCATCACGAACAGGTCGGGCTGAACAGGTTTGATGGGCAGTGTGAACGTCAGTCCATGGCCTGGGGTTGGCTTTGTGACGCCGAGCCACCGCTTGAAATGGTCGATATCCATGGCGGTAACACTGCCGAAGCGCGAGGTATCATCCATGTGGTCATGATAGGCGCGCTCGGCCATCGCCTGATTGGTGAAACCAAGGAAGCACTTGTCCTCATCGTATCGGTCGTCTCGTCCTCCAGGAACAAGGCCATCAAACTGATGGACCACGTAGACCTTACTAGATCGAGGATCGGGTCCCAGGTAGACGTCGACCTCGTCACCATCGGCGCCGCTCGTTTTCTTCGCGTACCCGTAGCTGTAGACCATCTTCGTTTCGCCCTGCTCTCCCGTGCTTTCACTGACCCATCTCCTCACTGTACCTTTGCGGTTCTCTATCGCGATCGGGATGCCCTGAAATTCCGTATGCCCTTGCAGCTTGTGCGCTTTGCGCAACTCGTCCTCTTGGCGCAGCGCCAACGCCAAATCTTCAGGCCCCTCGTACCGCACACCAAACTCGCCGCCCGGGAATAGGTCGCCATTCTCATCAAAGCCCCAGCCCTCTGGAATACGAATGAGCTGGCATTGGCAGTTGTGTGCCACCAAGTCGTTAGCTGTGAATTCGTGAGTTTTTGAGACAGTCAGGTTATAAACCGTCCCCGAGTAGTGACACCTGGTGACATTGACAATGGGTGACACCTCGCCTACGACATCCCCATGCCTATGACCTCCCGCACCAATAAACTGAATACCGCCATGATTGTCTCGCTCCACTTCGACAAGTTGTTGTCGGTCCAAGCGATAGCGCATCAACTTAGAATCAGCCGCGGGACCATCGTATCCCGCCTCAATAAAGCGGGGCATCGGCAGCGTGGACAATCCGACGCCCAAACAGTCCGTATGACCAAGATGACGAAAGCTGAGCGACTGGCCAATATAGCCGCCTTCCATACTACGATTCGGGGTAAAAGTAAGCCCGAGAAGTTCGTCCTCGCCACTGTTGCTGGGTCTGCGGGTAAGTTTCGCAGTCCCTACGAGCGCAAAGCCTTCAATGCTTTTCTGGGATTGGGAGCCACGCCCGCTCCCGGATTCCAGGTGGAGCGATTCTTGATCGACCTCGCCTTCCCTGAGGTACAAGCGGCCGTCGAAATCGATGGCGGTTACTGGCACACCAGCCCCCGAACAGCCGCTAAAGACTCGCGCAAGACATCCCGACTTGAGGCCTTGGGCTGGGTCGTCGTGAGGTGGAGGTGCGGGCGATCTACCAACTACCCCATTGAGGCGCAAAAGGTTCTGACCAACCTCAAGGTTATTGGCCGTGACCCACTCGCTTCCCACTAGAAAGGGATGATTAGCTGTGGCTTGTAAGGTTGTGTGCCGGGTCTCAATTGTAACCATTAACCCTGTGTAGCTAGACGCCCAAACATGGGTAATCCTCGACCAACCTGTCCGGTTCAACACCATGTCTCCCGGCAGAACAGACTCTATAGGCAGCATCCCTCCTGAAGTTCTAACCTGGGTTCCTGCAGGAAAGCAGTGCGGGTGCGTCGCACCGACGACCGGGAGCCAGTCTCGGGCCTTTCGTCCGAAGTTTGTCCCGTTGCGCTCCAGTTCGCGAAGCTTGAAGATACGAGGTTGACCGTCTGGCCCCAGGTGGAGTCGTTTGCAGTGCTGGCAGTTGTGGACGACGATATTCTCAGCCACGTAGCTGTGGTCGTCCTCAATCTCCAAATTGTAAACGTCCCCACTGAAGTGTTCAGTTGCAATGGAGTTGACGATTTCGAGCTTGGATGTTACGCCAAAATCATGACTATGAAACGCGCTCCCGTAACGTTCGCTCAAATCAAGACCCTTCTCGATTCTGGAAAGCACTCTATGGCGTCCATCGCTGCCCACTTCGGTGTCAGCCGTGGTGTCATCAAAAGGCGCTTGGTGGAAAACGACATTCCCTTGCCCACAGCCTCCAACAGCGCTCGCGCTCGTCTGCGTGGAATGACCAAAACTGAGCGCCAACAGCTTACGGAATCCGCGCGCAAAGCCCGCAAGTTGGCTATCCAACCAGCTGCCCAATGCCGAAAAGCTAAAACGCGACAGACTACGCGCTCGTCGGCTACCCCTGAGGCCCTCCGCCTTTGTAAGCTCCTCGCAGACCTCTCGCCCGTTCCGGAAATGGCAATCGACAAATTCAACATCGACATCGCTATCCCGGAGTTGAAGGTAGCGATTGAGTTGGACGGAGGTAATTGGCACGCTGGTGGGCGTACTCGAGCGCGTGACATTCTCAAGGAGCGCCTTCTCCAGAAACGGGACTGGATCATTCTTAGATATGTGGATGCCGGTGACCTGGACCAAATACGCGCCGCACTCAATCGCATCAGCCCGCCGCCAGTTTAGATCTACCAACACCGGATGATTTGCCGTCATGTACGGATTACGTCCATTGAAACCAAACAGATCGCCTTCGTAATGGCGTCGCATTGTATGCCTGACGTGCTTCCAATGCCCGCGATGCGTTAACACCGAATCATTTACCTGCACCTCCTCAATGGGCACATACCCCCGGCCAGTGGTCACCAACGTACCCGCAATGAAACAAGCGTCAGGTGTGGGTCGTTTGAAGACACGAACCCCATCGCCGTAACGCTTGATGTAATGATCGGCCATCCCGTGCTGCATTGCATTGTGTTTCTCCGTAACAGCGATGCGGTCCCAGTCACGAGCCCAGTCCTGTGTCTTCCACTTCAAGTCGCTGACCAGCTCCTTGACTGACTTGCGCTGGGCGATGGCCTCGGCGGTAGCGGTTTGAATCTCCGAGCGCCGCTGTTGCTCGAGCTGGCGGTCTGCCTCGATGAGCAGCTGCCCGGTCTGCGTGTCGACGCGATTGCCCAGGCCGACCGCATAC
>SDBS01000366.1_pt1 | contig 42579 bp, 28 predicted proteins | sample 2277091 | NCBI WGS metagenome assembly SDBS01 (sample SAMN10404972, study PRJNA504765) | marine sediment metagenome | isolation source: marine sediment core GS10_PC15, 163 cmbsf | place: Arctic Ocean: Southern Knipovich Ridge | collected 2010
GGCATAAACATAGGCAAAACCCGGATTTATCCCCGTAGCGAATCCTTCTTCATCCACGGTCACAACATTGCTGTCGGAAGTTTCAAACCGGATGACACTTTTAGTATACGTGTCAGGTGTAATAGTGAAAGGGAACTCCTTTGTTTGACCCGTTACCATGAACTGCTTATTATAGGGTCTAAACTCAATTTTAGTGATCTGGGCATACCCGTTCATAGGTATTAAAAATATCCATAACCAAATCAAAAGGATGTTTTTAATAGAGAGATCCATTTTGCTTATTTTAGTTAGAAAATAACGAGTTGTGCGATTGATTCTGCTAAGTTATTGAATTATAATGTTTTTTGTTTTTCCTTTCTTACTAATGATGGCTAACGCAAAATTTATGTTGTGTTTTAATCCAAAATGCACGATGTAGGTGAGCGTTAATTTTCAATTTGTTTTACGACCGAGGAAAAATCACCTTGTAAAAAAATTAAGGCTCCAACTATTGTTTTTGTTTGATGAGGTGCAATATCGTTAAAATATGGATCTGCATGAAAACAGGGATGTGCAGAATTTCCTATGAATGAATATGTATTTTCATGCCATGTCATTGCAATGTGTTTTTCATTATTTTTTGATGAAACAATGATTACAGGTATATCTGATATCATAGGTCCGCTTCTCCATCCTATTTTATAAGAACCATTTTGAGGCAAAGAATCCTTTATTGATAATGCTTTTTGTAATGACATCCATCCTTTATCTTTTACATGGATATACTTATTATCGTTTGTGCTCATATCAAATTCTTTTATTTGATGCAAATAAGAGCATGTTTGAAGCAATATGTTTTTCAGTGTGTCATCTGTCTGATTTTCTATCCAAAGTTTAAGTTTTACAGTATTTGAAGACTTAATCATTATTTCACCACCAAATGAAATATTGTTAGGCAAATGCCTTTCGTACGTAAGTATACTATCATCACCTTCCCATGCGACCTCCGGAAGCCGGAAGTTAAATATTGCAGGAAACCGGTTACTGACATGACTCAGATATAATAGATTTCCTTCCAGAAAAATTGCTTCCGGGAAATCAAGATAAATGTATTCCTGACTCTCCCAGGGAGGACTTATCCAGGCAATTTGCTCCGAATGAAACATGGGTCTCCATAAACCCGGTGATATGTTTATTTTATTGACTATAGAATCAAACACAGCCTTATCCTCCTCTACGGTCGGCATACGAAATTTTTTTTTATCCTGGTCAGTGGAGCAAGCTGTAAAAGAAATGCAACAAATGGTTAAAAAGAGTAATTTTTTCACGCGTTTAAATTTTCATAATTATCTTTTATTCATGATTTCTAATGGATGTAGGGCAAGGTTGCTGTTATTTAAGTTTTTTTTCATTTATTTCTGAAATAGCCCTCTCTACCAGATGGTTTAGTTCAATAAAACACCTGAGTTCAGTTCAGGTAATCTTCAATTTACCCTTGTTTACAAAATATATCCATTATCGCAGAGAAATTGAAAATTATTCAACAATCAATTTCGACCTCGATAAGCATTGATTGCCTTCAATGGAAACAACATATACTCCCGGTCCTAATAATTCACCGGGAGAAACAACAAAGCGATTATTACCGGGAGCCGGATAAATTCGTGTGCTGAAAATACTTCTTCCATGAAGGTCAATGATGGTAACAGCTAATTCACTTTCAGGTTGCTTTGATCTAAATTGGATCGTAAACCGTCCATCTTTTGCCGGGTTTGGATAGATGCTAACCTGGTTTTGAGACGGATCACGGTTTAGAAAAGGTTTCACAGATGTGTTATCATTCACTTCTACAGAAGCCGTTCCCCATTGCCAGGTAACTATTTCAAGGTCATTATACCAACCCTCAATTCGTGCGAGAAACCGGAATTTATGACCAACAGGTGCTTCATCTGATAATTTTATCATTGAATGCGCCAGATTTTCACCGAAATCCCAAAATTCTTCTGTTGTAAATTCTACAAATTCATCTTCATGTGAGACCCGTAATAATTCCTCTTTTGTTGTTTTCAGGACAATCAGTTCGCCTGGTTCTGCAAAACCATTTCCATTGTTGTATTCGCTGTAAGCTATGTCATCATCGATGAGGATGTTTGTAAATTCAGGGACATTAAAGAATACGGGGACATCCATTTCATCCTTCCATTGATTATCCTGATCGTCTGATATAGCAACATTCAGTCTCAGTTCAAAAGGCGATTTGTATTCCGGTGGAGTAAAATCAGCCGTTACCTTTACAGGATCGTTTATCCACACTGCACTACCTGCATCCATTGAAGGGATGGTAAGAATATGATCGGTCAGGGTTACGGATCCCTTTTCCGTTGTGATCTCAAGGGTCACATTTTCTGCCGTTTTACCTCCTCTGTTCATTACCTGCAGCTTAAGATCCACCTCCTGTCCCTGGACCAAAAATTGGCTGGTGTCATTTACATTATAAGATAATATTACAATCTCCGGTGGACTGTCATTGTCATATATACCAACCTGCTGATTATCACCTTTTACACTGAATTGTATTCTTCCATCTGCATCGCTCATAACAGTTTCTGTATAGGTGGTATCGGTATCAATATTATAAATTACCAGGTTATAGGATGCACTGGATTTGTAAATGGGAGCAGTTGTTACATTTATACTTGTTTCCGGAATAGCAGGTCCGTCGGGCATCCACTCTTTCGTAGTAATGCCCATTCCCCCTTTTGTAACTCCCGATAATTCAATGAATCCAACTTTTTCCAGATCACTGCTTACAGCATAATCCCATACTTCGAAGTCAGGTCTGAATGCGATAAAATGCCAGCGTTCAGGTTTAGGCAAAGGATCATTCATTGCATCCATCATGTATTGAAAAGCTGCTTCAAATGCAACCGTCCGTCCACAAATATCTATCGTGTGATGTCCCTCAAATTCTTCCCACAATATATTTGAGAGTTGTTCACGTTGTATGGCTTCAAACACGATCACATTCGTTTCATTCAGATAATCGCCATATGTTTCATGAATGCGTACATGCACTCCATGAAAATTCCTGACAAACTGATGGGTAAAGTACCGTACGCTTCGTTCCGTTGTTCCAAGTCTGTGATTCGCGCCTGCACAAGTCGGTTGTACAACCCCTATTAAATGCGGATATTTCGTTCCTAACCTGAGAACCATTCCCCCACCCATACTATGCCCGATTACTGCCCTTTTGGAGCGATCGGGTATGGTACGATAGTTCTCATCAATAAATTGCATTAGTTCCGGAACATAATCCTCATAAAACATATCAAATCTTGATTTCATATTATAGGGACTTAAATGAAGCATCTCCTGTTCCCACCAGCGTATTTTACCATCAACGAGAATTAAAATTACGGAATCGGATTCCACAAGTTCTGCAATTTTGTGAAAATTCAAATGTGGTCCCACACCCGAATTTTGCCTGTATACAGTTCCTCCCCAGCCATGGAAAAAGTAGATTACCGGAAAATCTTTGTCGGTTGAATGATAATAACTGGGAAGGAATAGATTGATCCAGCGCCTCTCGTTAAACGTTTCGCTGTAATGGGATTGATAGTTGAAAACCGAGGAGGAATCTCTGATCAAACGTATATAATCCAGTTTCACCCCAATCTGTCTATATGCAACATGGATGGTATGTTCTCCGGGTAAAAATGGAAAGTGAGCAATACCTGCAGTGCTATGCTTGAGAATTTTTGTTTCTTCATTCCATGTAGTGTCTTGGGCGCCAATGGTCCTCCATTCGCCCGTGTCCACTTTGAAATAATAGGAGAAATTATTTACATCAGCTGCTTTCAGATTAAGATATACTGCGTAAATACCTTCTTCGTCCAGTGAAAAAGTGAAATCTGCCCGTCCGCTGTCAGGAACCGCCAAATTGGAATGATCCCCTGATGGCACCGTGATACACTTTCCTCCTGAAGCCGTTGCATCATCAACAATCTCCAGCGGAGCGGTTAAACTGGCATCTTCGGCTTCCAGTTTGAGGGAGGTGTTATCATCCCTGACATGTACCAGGCACATATCACCGGCTGTACTGTATTTACTTAGGGCATAAACATAGGCAAAACCCGGGTTTATTCCCGTAGCGAATCCTTCTTCATCCACGGTCACAACATTGCTGTCGGAAGTTTCAAACCGGATGACACTTTTATTATATGTGTCAGGTGTAATAATGATAGGGAACTCCTTTGTTTGACCCGTTATCATGAACTGCTTATTATAGGGTTTAAACGTAATTTCAGTGATTTGCGCATACCCGTTCATAGGTATTAAAAATATCCATAAAGCATTCAGAAGGGTATTTCTAAAAGAGAGAACCATTTTGTTTTTCATGATGATTTTTTTATTATTTCTGTAAAAACCTGATTTGGATTAAAGCTAACTTTCCTTTAAACAACGGATGTATTAAACTACAGAATTTAAGGATGCGATTTATCCTGTATTGTCCTGTAAGAAAAAGCCTGTTTTAAAGTATTTTGAATTGAGATAACAAACATATTTTGATAATCAGCTAATAATATTTTATTTTTATCACATTATGATAAATTAAAATGCGACATTACTCTGATTCACATAAAGAAATGCGTGTAAGCACCCTTATGAAAGTTGTAAATGCTGTCAGGGAGGGAGCCTGTAGTAAAAATGAGATTCAGGAAAAAACAGGTTTATCATGGGGCTCTTGCAGCGAAATCATTAGCCTGTTCAGCGATGAAGACCTGATAAAGTCATGCAAAATCGAAACCAAAAACGAAGGAAGGCCAGGGAGGAAGGCAACCGGTTTTGAATTTAACAGTAACAATTTTCTTTTAGCCGGAATGGAGCTAAAGGCACACTCCGTAGTTTGTTCCCTGGTGAGCCTGGGTAAGGTTGAGCTGAACAGGGAAGAGTATCAGTTGCCGGAAAAGTTGACAAATGATAATGTATATCAGCAAATTTCTTCGGTGTATATCAGCTTCCTATTGGATTCGGACGTGAAATCTGAAGCAGTGCTTGGCTTGTCCCTTTCACTTACCGGAGCGGTTGATCCTGTGAATAAAAGACTGATTTTTTCGCCTCGTTATAATTCCCTAAAAAATGTGGATTTTTCAAAGCTGAAAGATTTGTTGCCCTTTATAAAATATTTCAGCGTGGATCATGATATTAATGCACAGTCCTCTTCAGTGATGGATAAGAACGGTTGGAAAGAAGAAAATTATGTCTTTGTCCATTTTGGTGAAGGTGTGGGAATGGCCTTTTATCATAAAGAGAATTATACTGGTGCAAGAGGATTTGCAGGTGAAATTGGCCATGTACCCTATCATGGTTTGCAAAAAGATAAAACATGTCCCTGTGGCAAAAAGAACTGTTTTGAAACTTTTTTGTCGAATGATGGAATCAGGGAATTGATTAAGGAAGTCACCGGCGCTGAAATTGCAGATCTAAAAAACCTGGATGAATCAATTTTATCCGATTCAAAACTATGCGGGATTATTTCTGATGCTACCAGTCAGATGCTCATTCTAATTTCGAATATTCTGGATCCAGGGGCTATCATCATCGGGGGAGAAGCTATTGAATCTTTTCTACCGAAAATAAAAACGAAGGTGGAAACCATACTTAGGGAAGAAGCCTGGCAGGGAGGTGCGAAAGCAATTAAGTGGTTTTCTCCGGAGGATATAAACTGTGCTTATGGAACCATTATTAATTCATCGGGGATAATGATTGAGCAATACATAAAGGAAAATTTAATCTAATATGGAAAACTTGTCCGGACTTGACATCGGTATCTTTATTCTATATTGTCTTCTGGTAGTAAGCGTCGGTTTTTATGTGGCAAAAAGTAAAAAGGGCAAACAACGGACCACTTCCGATTATTTTTTAGCTGGCAAAACTTTGCCGTGGTGGGCTGTTGGGGCATCGCTCATAGCCGCCAATATTTCTGCCGAGCAGTTCATCGGGATGTCAGGATCCGGCTATGTAATTGGCATTGCTATGGCCGGCTATGAATGGATCGCTGCAGCTACCTTAATTATTGTTGGTAAATTCTTCTTGCCTGTATTTATTAAGAACAATGTTTTTACCATGCCGCAATTTCTTGAATTGCGTTTTGACAGCCGGGTGAAAACATCTCTTGCTATCTACTGGCTGCTTCTTTATATTTTTATAAATCTCACCTCGGTACTTTATTTAGGTGCTTTGTTTATGCAAAACGTCGTTGGATTGCCTCTTATTTGGGGAATACTTATCCTGGCGGCATTTACGGCATTTTATTCCCTGTATGGCGGACTTATGTCTGTGGCCTGGACAGATATTATTCATGTTGCTTTTCTGGTTGGTGGCGGTCTGCTGGCAACTATATTGGGTTTACGGATGATCTCTGAAGGAGAAGGTATTTTTGAAGGGATAGCAGTATTGTATGAACAAATCCCCGATAAATTTGAAATGATCCTCAACAGGTCTCATCATTCCTACGACAAACTTCCGGGACTCAGTGTCATCATTGGAGGTATGTGGCTGGGGAATCTTTCATACTGGGGCTTTAGCCAGTATGTGACCCAAAAAGCATTTGCCGCTAAAAACCTGAATGCAGCCCAGAAGGGAACCATATTTGCCGGGTATCTTAAACTGTTAATGCCTTTTATAGTAGTCCTCCCGGGGATTATTGCCTTTCATCTCCAGGCAGACATCGGAAAACCGGATGAAGCATATCCATGGCTTATGAAAAGTATTATACCCGCAGGTTTTAAAGGAGCCACCATTGCGGCTCTATTTGCCGCTATTGTATCTTCATTAAGCGCTATGGCAAATAGTACTTCTACCATTTTCACCATGGATATCTATAAACCTCTGATCAAAAATTCTGCCTCTGAAAAAGAATTGGTTAAAGTGGGAAGGTTTGCTGCGGCAGGAGCACTGCTTATTGCTGTGGGTGTTGCACCATTGTTAGGGAATTTAGATCAGGCATTTCAGTATATACAGGAGTATTCTGCCTGGATAAGCCCGGCCATTGTCATCATATTTGTTGCCGGTTTTTTCTGGAAAAGGGCAACGCCAAATGCTGTGCTCTGGGTAGCCATAGCATCAATAGCTTTATCGTTGGGTATGACTATCATCTGGCCCGATATGCCTTTTATGAGAAGGGAGGAATGGGTGTTTGGTATGCTGGTTGTGATATTGATAAGCATCTCACTATTCGAGAAGAAAGTGGAATTCAAAAGGGAAATTGTCCTTGAAAAAAGCATGTTTCACACCTCACCAGCCTTTAATATCGGCGCCATCGGAATATTAACAATTCTTGGAGTTTTGTATACTTTACTCTGGTAAACTTAATATGATGGTTAATTCAGTCGGCATTTTTGAGAAATGGAGATAGTCAATATGAAAGCGGTAAAAAAATACTCAGATAAAGACATATATTTTGAGTTGGTAGATGAAAGAGAACCAGCTATTCAGAAGGATGAGGATGTTAAAATAAAGATTGATGCGATTGGTATTTGTACATCTGATATTCACGTCTTGCATGGCGACATGGAAATGCCGGATGGCAATACTGTAGGCCATGAGTTTAGCGGTACTGTGGTGGAAACCGGAGCTTCAGTAACTTCAGTAAAACCAGGGGATAAAGTAGTGTGTGAACTGGCAAAAGGGGCTTGTATGCAATGCAAAATGTGCAAATCGGGCCACTATGAACTATGTCCCGAAAAGCAGCCTCCCGGATGGAAATCGCAGGGGATATATGCAGAGTATACAGTACAACCGGAATATTGCATCCATAAATTGCCGAAAGGCATACCCTTGGAGGTAGCAGCAATGGCTGAGCCGGTTGCAATTTGCGTTTATGGTTGCCTTGAAAGAGGCAGGGTTCAAAAAGGTGACTTTACAGTGATATACGGCATGGGGTCGATAGGATTGTTTACGCTAATCACACTTTTGGATGCCGGAATAAAAGATGTAGTATGTGTTACTCCAACAGAAAGAGGAAAAGCAAGATACAATCTGGCTGCGGAATTGGGAACCTCAAAAGTATTGTCAACGGATGAATATATTGAGGCAGCTGTTTTGGAAATGAATAATGGCTGGAAAGCTGATTGTGTCATTGATTGTTCGGGACATCCTGATGCGATCAACCAGGGGATTAAACTGGTAAATAAAAACGGAAAGTTTATCGGATTGGGAATCTGTAATGATGTGGATATTCCTTTTGCCTATAATCATGCAGTGCTAAACGTGATTGAAATGATTTTTTCTGCTACCTCCTCTCATGATTCATGGGTAAAAACGCTTGGTATACTTGAGCGGAATAAGGAGAAAGTAAGCAAAGTAATTACACATTCATTTCCTTTGGAGGAATGGAAAAAGGCATATGAGGCACTTGAAGACAGGGAAGCTATTAAGGCAGTTCTGTTAAACTCCAAATAAAAAAAAACAAAATGCAAACAATCTCAAAATGATATAGAATATTAAGTGCTGTCACGGAGGTTTGTGATCGAAAACCATTAATTATGGAATACTTCAAAAATAAAAAAGTACTGATTACCGGAGCCAGTAAAGGAATAGGCAAAGCATGTGCCATCCGGTTTGCACAAGACGGGGCTTTTGTCGTTATAAACTACAGAAGCAGCCAGGCTGGCGCTGAGGATACTTTAAACAAAGTTATAGCAGCCGGTGGTTCGGGTAAAATTGTGCAAGGGGATATGGGGAAACCCGAGGACATAAAAAGAATCTGGGATTCGGCCTGTGAGCAAGGAGAAATTCCTGATTCACTTATCCTGAATGCAGCGTATCAGCAAAAAGCAATGCTGGATGATACTTCACCGGAATTGCTTAGTAAAACACTGCATGTGAACGTGGTAGGTAATTATTCTCTGGCGAAATTGTACATTGATGCCTGTCGTGAAAAGGACAAGAGTGGCACTATCGTTATTCACAGCTCCAATCAGGGTGAGTTTGTAAATCCAACGGGATTTGCTTACGCGATTTCAAAAGCAGGGCTTAATCATATGGTAAAACATCTTGCCAGGGCAGTCGTGAAAGAAAATATCAGGGTGAACGGAGTGATCCTGGGCTGGTTTAATACCGAAGGCGAGCGTACGTTTTATTCTGTTGAACAAATTGAGGAGCAAGCAAAAAAAACAGTCCCCATGCAACGGGCAGGCAAACCAGAAGAGGCAGCCAAGATGACCTATTTTTTAGCCAGTGAAGAATCATCCTATATGACAGGAAGCCTCGTAAGATACGATGGCGGTTTTGCTCTCGATCCCGATTTATCAACATGAAAAAAAAGGCAATCATATTCGGTGCCGGAAAAACAGGCAGGGGTTTTGCCGCCCACCTGGCTCACCTGGGAGGGTATGAAGTTGTTTTGATCGACAAAGATCAGCAACTAGTTACAGCTTTAATTAATGCAGGTAAATTCGACATTCAGGTATTGGGAAATGAAGGCCGGAATTGTACAATTAGCCCAAAAGCAGTTTATCATATTAATGATACTGAATGGTATAAAGAAATGCTGTCCGCTGGCTTATTGTTTTGTTCGGTTTTTGGCAACAACCTTCAAGAGTTGGCAAAAGACCTGGCAGAAGGATTTAAGGCCAGATACACATCAAATCCTGACAAAAGAATTAACCTGATAACCTGTGAAAATTATACAAACGCAGCTTCATTCCTTAAAGAAAATGTAAGTCAAAATCTCGATGATACAATTAAAAAATGGCTGAATGAAAATGTGGGATTTTCTGAGTCAATGGTATTAAGGACTTGCATTAGTGCAGGCGAAAATCAGGATCCGCTTACTATCAAGGCACAGAACTTTTTTGAATTGCCGTGTGACGGAGAAGGTTTCAAAGGTGAGATTCCATATGTTTATGGATTGAAACCGCTTACAAATTTCAGCAAGCAATTACGCAGGAAAATATTCACTTACAATTGCATTAATGCCGTCATTACTTATTTGGGTGCACAGAAAGGTTACACCCAGTTGCATGAAGGTGGAACTGACCCCGAAATTATTGCCATTGCCAGGCAGGCAGCAATTGAGACGTCCGAAGCCCAGATTGCTGAATTTGGTTTTGACAAAAAAGAACAATACGGGTGGGTGGAGGCTGCATTTGCCAAGTTTGCCGATAACAGTTTACCTGATCCCATTTCAAGGAACGGTGCCGATCCGGCACGGAAGCTCAGCCGGAATGACCGGCTGATTGGACCTTCCATGCTTGCCATTAAGCATAACATACAACCGAAAGGATTATTGAAAGGAATTTTGGCAGGTTTTGATTTTTATGATGAGAAAAAAAAGGTAAAATTTACAGATCAGATTTCCGAAAAAGGAATAGACCATGTGCTGACTGAAATCTGCGGACTGGCACCTTGCGATGGCCTATTCTATCTGCTGAAAAAAGAATTTAAAAATAAGGAAGTCAGTGAATAAAACGAATGAAAATATTGCTATTGCAGCCCTCGATATAGGCACTTCACAAATCAAGTTGGGCGTTTTTTATCCATTGGTTTCACCTCGGATAACTATTCTTGGCAGAATAAAAAACGAATTAAAATACGGAACCATTGGTGAGGTAACATCTTCATATGGCGCAACCAGTGAAGCTTCGTTTTTGCTGTTTAAAAAGCTGGGGGAATTCCTTCAGGAACATCATCCTGATAAACTGTTCCTGGGACTTTGCAGCCATGTGTCCAGTCTGCTGGAATGGGATAGAGATTCTGGACTGCCGATCAAAAATGATTTCCCAATCTGGATGGACAACACATGTAAATCAGCACTGGATAAATTTACAGAAATTATGGGGCTTGGTAAAAGTAAAAGAATGCTGGGCTCCTTTTTACCTCCCGGCACCAATTGGTTGCTTTCCAAACTGATGGCGCATACTGAAAAAAATATGGCTCTATTCTTACAAGCCGGCGATGCCATTTTTTATGAGCTTTCAGGAGTTTATGCCACTCATTACAGCTCGCAGATAAGCATGGTGCACCATGAGCGAAAAGAATATGTGGATGAACTATTATCCGCTGTCAATATTCAAAAATATCAGCTCCCGGAGATAAAAGCTGAGTTTTATCCGGTTTTGCCGGAAATGATTAAAGCATACGGATGGTGTGCACAAAGTTTTGTTTTCCCATCCATGGCTGATTTTTATTCATCATTCTATGGCCTAAAACTGGACAACAATGAAGGTTTTGTGCTGGGCAGTACATCTGAAATCGTCGGTGTATATAATAAAACAAATTTCCAGCCCTCAGAGCATTTTGTAATTTTTCCATTTGATAATGGAAGCATTCAATATGGCAGTACCAATACCGGTTCCAATCTTATTTCCTGGTTTGTAAACAACATGTTGGGTAAAGAAGTGTCAGCAGGCTTGTTAGATGATTTAACAGCAGAAGCTGAAAAGATCAACCCTGCAGACACCCCGGTATTTCTTCCATACATTAAAGGTGAACGAGCCCCTTTTTGGGATCATCGTCTGAAAGCCTCTTTTTCAGGACTACAATTACACCACTCGTCTGCACATATGTTCAGGGCTGTGCTTGAGGCAGTGGCTTTTGCCCGGAGGCAATGTTTTGAATACCTAGGTACAGAGGCAATAAATATAGTGAAAATGGGAGGCGGCAGTACAAAGAACCTACTCTGGAATATCATTCGTGCCAACGTGTTGAATAAAAAAATAGCGCTGGCTGATGAACAGGAATTGGCTATTTCAGGACTGATCAATTGTATGAGTGACAATCTGTTAATTGAAGCATCAGAATTGAATTTTTCTGTGATTGAGCCTGATGAAAAACTTGTTAGGATTTATGAAAATAAGTACAAGGAATTTTTACACTATCAGAAAGTTTTACTGAAATGAATAAAGAAGTAATTATTATTGGAGCTGGAAAAATTGGCCGGGGATTTATTGGCCAGCTCTTTTATAGAAGCGGATATAGATTATGGTTTATCGATGCACTTGAAGATGTTGTAAACCAGTTGAACACTGAAAAAAAGTACAGAGTGGACATTGCAGGAGAGCGATCAGACCAAACAGAATATATTAAACTGGAAGGTGCATTTACACTTAATGATAAAAACGGTATACTGGAAGTACTTAACCGTACAGAAATAGTGGCTGTGAGTGTGGGGGCAGGTAATCTGGAGAAAATTGCAGAGTTTGTCAGTGAACTATTGAAGGACCGGAATAATGAGCAAAGGCTTAACTGGCTGATTTGCGAAAATGCAATCAAACCGGCTGCTAAAGTCAGGAGCATTCTGCTAAATGGAGCCGATGCCGAAATGAAAACTTTTGTAAATGAGAAGCTTGGCCTTATCGAAACTCAGATATTAATAACAGGCATGCTTGCAAAACCCGAGGTTCTGGAAAAGGAACCTCTGGCCCTCCGCATGCAAAGCTGGTGGACACTGCCACTTGATAAAGATGCCTTCGTGGGGGAAATTCCTGAGGTGCAAGGTTTTAAACCTATAAGCAATTTTAAAAATGAGGTGATCCGGAAGATTTATACATTCAATGGAACCAACGGCCCGGTAGCTTATGTCGGCTGGGCAAACGGATTTAAAATCATGCATAAATCAGCACTTGCCATGCGCCCGTTTTTTGAAGAAATACAGGAAGAATCAGCCTGGGGACTAATAAACGGATATGGATTTGAAGAAAAGGAACATCGTGAATTTATGGCACTGGCTATGAAAAAATATACTGATCCGGCTCTTAATGACTCGATAGAAAGAAATGCCAGGGACCTTAGAAGAAAAGTTGGAAAAGAAGAAAGACTGCTGGGCCCTGCATTATTATGCCTGAAACATGGTAAAAAACCAAAGGCATATGCTAAAGCAATTGCAGCAGCATATAGCTATGATGGATCAAATGATGATGGAACGCTGGCAGTAAGAAAAAAAATTGAAGAAAAAGGAATCAGGGAAGCCATCAAAATATATTCAGGTATCGATGAACCAAATGAATTGTTTTCTATGATTGTAGAAGCATTTAAAAACAAAACATATTTATTGGATTAGATAATCCACTTTGATGCCTTGCCTGTCCCACAGAATAATTCTAAGGTAAATCATCCACGGCGAAGGCTGAGTTATACGCTTAGGAACACAGAGTTAAACTGTCAAAATATTGTCATTATGATCAAACCAATTTGCGACAATATTTTCCATCTGGCTGAGGGTCCCTTATGGAATCCAAAAGACCAATGTTTATACTGGACTGATATCCTGAATGGTGAAATATGGAAGTTTGATGAAAATGCCGAAAAATCAGAATTGTACTGGAAAGGAGATATGATGGTAGGTGGATTTACTTTTGCGGCCGATGGCAGCATGATCTTTTGCAGTAACAAAGGAATATTTCGGCTTCCTTTGAAAAAAGGCAGGGATTTGTTCGAAATACCCGGACTGATTTATGAAATCCCTTATGAAAAAAATGAACGCTTTAATGATATAACTACTGACCCGGCAGGAAGGATTTTTGCCGGAACAAAAACCGAAGATATAAAAAACGGCAAACTCTGGCGAATTGAAAAAGGCAAAGAGCCTGTTGTGATCCTTGATGGCATTAAAATTTCGAATGGTATGACTTTTTCACTGGACCAGAAATACTTTTACCATACAGACAGCATTCCCTGCAAAATTACACGGTACAAGTACGATATACAGACAGGAGATATTTCAGAACCGGAAACATTTTATCAGGGAAATTCATCCACCGGATTTCCCGACGGAGTAACGCTTGATGCAAATGGAAATATATGGGTGGCATTCTGGGGAGCGTCCTGCATCCGCTGCATTTCTCCGGCAGGAAAAATAATCGATGAAATAGAAATCCCTGCCATCCAGGTTTCCAGCCTTAATATCGGAGGTAAAGAGATGAATACCATATTTGTGACTACTGCATGTGAAGGTGGCTTTGATCTTGAAAAAGGACTCGATGAAAAGGGGAACTTTTTGGGTGGATTTGTCTATGCCTTGCCTTCAAATATTAAGGGACGAGAGGAATGGTATGCTGAGGTATTTTAAATAAATGAGGGTTCGCGGGCCAGGCATGTGTATAGCATTATGCTCTTTGTCATTCCTTATCCTGCATGAATCAGGATAAAACAGGATACCCTTTCCACTATTTAATTTTAAGTTTAATGTTTTAAAATCTAAATCATTGACATGAAGAAATATATTTATCTGATCTCCCTGTTTATTTCAATAAATATATTCAGTCAGGATAGTTTACACATCTACAAGGATACTGCTATTGTAATTGACGATAATTATGCTGAATGGGAGATTATTCAACCGGTATTTTATATCAATGTTGCAGATTTAAAGGATAATATCCCTTCCAGTTCATCTGATTTCTCAGGGATCATAAAAATCTCCTGGGATGAACATTATTTGTATACCTATCTGAATATTACAGACGATATCATATATACAGAAGAAAATATTGTTGATCAATGGATGGTGGATGGATTTGCCATAGGTATTGATGGCGATACTGAGGGAGAGATAAATTTCTTCTGGGAACCTTTCCTGGATTCAACATATGTAAAAATTTATATGCCTTTTGGAAGAACTCCTGTAGAAGTGTTACACAATAACTGGGCATTAAATTTAAGTATGCACAACATGGGAGAAAAAGGGGTGGACGATTTGTATTATGATTATTATACCAAGGCAACGGACTCCGGATATGTAGCAGAAGTTCAGTTTCCCTGGAGCGGAGTGTGGGCAGATAAAGCAAGGACCACCGGCTATAACATGAATGATATGATACGAATGGCTTTCCAGATCAACGAATTGGATGCAAAGGACAGCAGATGTGTATTTTTATTAGGGGCGCAAAATTTCCCTCCTCATTATTCCGCTGTGAACATCGATCCCGGGAACTGGCATATTATCACTCTTCATGGACATATGCCAGCTGATCCAACCTTGATTGAACATAATAATATTAAAAATAGTGTAAAAATATACCCAAATCCTGCCACAGATTTTGTTTACATCAGCAGCATGAACCCATTGAATGAAATCAGGATATATAATTCAGTGGGAAAACAAATGCAAATTATTCGGTTACATTCCCGGAATGATTATACTTTGAATCTGTCCGATTATTCCGGAGGTATATATTTTTTAAAAACCGGCCAGGAATATCATAAACTACTTATTATTAAATAACATGTAACCTGCAACCAGCAAATGAATTAATTAATAATTGCAAAGATCAGTTTTATGAAATTTATGAAAATCAATTGGTTCCTGATTATTTTCATTTTGATACTTCCAGGTTGCTGCAAGACGCATCATGCCAGACAGGATTATTACCAGATTACGCAGGATGATCTGGTGGACAAGATTCAGGGTGGTTTGCTGGGGCAGATCCTTGGAAATCTGAACGGATTACCGCATGAATTCAAATACTTCAATGAACCGGGTGATGTGAAAGAATATATCCCTTCCCTTCCTGATGGCGGAAGAACAGATGATGATACCGATATCGAATGGGTTCATATCTATTTTATGCTGAAATATGATACACTGTACCTGTCCTCCGATCAGATTGTGGAAGCATGGAAAAGTAATATGAACAGGAAGATTTATGCCGGTGGTTATTATGCCAGGCAGTTGATGGACATTGGATTAAAACCCCCTCAAACAGGTAAGCAAATTTTTAATCCATTTGCTCATTTCAATCTTGCAGGTTCTTTTTTGAGTGAGGCGTATGGAATGATCTCTCCGGGAATGCCCCAGACAGCAGCAAAGATTGGTACATACTATACTTCGATCCAGGTGGAAGGAGGGTCGCTTCAGGTAACCCAGCTGGTTACCTCCATGATATCCATGGCATTTTTTATGGATGATATCGAGGGAATTATAAAGACAAGCATCATGGCTCTTGATAAAAACAGTGAATTATCCCGGACTGTCGATAGTGTCATGAAATGGTATTACCGTTATCCTGATGATTATGCCCTGACCCGCGAAAAAATTAAAAACAACTATTATACAACTTCATTTCCAGAAAAGATAAACGATGTACCGTACAATGTCAGTCTTACCAATACTGCCTGTGTGATTGCGGGACTGCTTTACGGTCAAGGGGATTTTGCCGAATCATTGCGGATCATTTTCAACCTCGGCTGGGATGCCGATTGCAATGCAGCCACAGCGGGTACCATCCTGGGAGTCATGAAAGGCCGTGAATGGATGATGGAGCAGGGCTGGGAAGTAGCAGACCGCTACTATAATGCTACACGTGATGTGATGCCAGAGGATGAAAGCATTACTTCGTATGGTGATCGCCTGGTAGATCTTGCTGAAAAAGTGATTCTGAATAATGGTGGGGAAAAGAAAGAGACCAAAAGAAATATTATCTACAGGATCCCGGCTGAACCGGTAAAAAACAATGTAAAATTGAAACGGTCACTTGATAATTTAGACGAACTGAAATCTTCCATGCGGGATGTTATTGTTAAAAAAATAACAGATGACACCGGAGGAAAAGAGGGATGGGCACAGGCAGTGTATACTGCCATCTGTCTGGAAATGGCTGAAGCGTTAAAAGCTGAATTTCCGGATGAATGGGCCAGGGCAGTGGAAGCACTGGATCATTATCCGCGCCTTTTATATGCCATGCTCTATCCGAAGTATCCACTTGCTTACAGGATCAGGGACCTGGCTGTAACCGCTGGTATAGATATGGTGGAAATTAAACCCAGCCTATCCGGGAATGTAGAATTTACCCTGGAAGATGATTATCCCTATGTGGAGAAAATTGTTGTCTATGGAAATTTCACCAATTACAGCAAATTTGAAACGATTTTCGGTAAAGAGAATGGTAAATGGATCTGCAGGGTTGATCTCAAACCGGGAAGATATAATTATCTGTTTTTGCTTATAAACAAGGACGGAACCCAGAAGTGGCTTTCCGACCCGAATAATCCCGATCGGGGTAGACATATAGACGGATACCATTACTCTTTTCTGGAGGTAGAGTAAATATGGTGCTCAACAAAATAAAAATATTAGTTCCGGGAATTCTTTTCCTGTTCCAGGTTCAGGCTTTTACCCAACTTTTAGATACACTGGTAATCACCATCGATGATTATTCCGGAGGATTCGAAAGCTTTGTGAATGAACTGGAAGATAAATACCCGGTCAAGGTATATTACAGGAATGAATGGATTGATAAGATCCAAATTGAAAAAGGGTATAAACAAACACTGCTTCCTGAGGTCCTGCGCGATGTCTTGAAAAACTCGGGACTTTCTTACATGTCCTATAAGTCAAATATTGTCCTTGTCCCGGAATACAGCATTTTGTTGATCAACAATGGAAAACCAATGAATGGTAGTGCTTATTCAGCCGAGCAGGTAATTACTGTTGGGAATCCTGTGAACAAAGGCAGGTACAAGATAGCTGAGGTATCCGGTACGATCAGGAATTATAAAGACGATTTGCCGATTCCCGGTGCTGAAGTGATGATTGAAGATCTGAATCAGGGAGCTTTGACGGATAACCTGGGACATTATTCAATACAGCTCCCGGTGGGCAGGCATACAGTAAAATTTTCATACATCGGGCTCGAGGAGCAGCTTATCCGGATCGATCTTATTGAGGACGGGATACTGGATATTGAACTGAATGAAGAACCAATACCCCTGGAAGAGGTTACCATATATGCGGAAAGTCCGGACAGAAATATCTCATCCGCCGGGATGAGCATCATTAAAATAAATTCAAAAGAAATCAACAAGTTACCTACGCTCGCAGGAGAGCCGGATGTGATCAAAAGTATCACGCTGCTTCCCGGCGTTCAGACCGTTGGTGAGAACGCTTCAGGTTTTAATGTCAGGGGTGGGAAAACCGATCAGAACTTAATCCTGCTTGACGGTGCGAGCATATACAATACATCTCACCTTTTTGGAATGTTGTCCATGATCAATACTTCAGCCGTTGAAAATGTGGTGCTATATAAAGGTGGTATCCCGGCGACATACGGAGGAAGGATCTCTTCGGTAATGGATATCGAGGTGAAAGACGGGAACAAAGATAAGGTCCATGGTGCAGGAAGCGTTGGACCGGTTTTCAGCAAGTTATCATTTGAGGGACCAATGATAAAGAATATCTGCACCTTCAATACAGGGGGCAGGTTCTCCTATACAGATTATATACTCAAGATGTTACCGGATATCAACCTGCGAAACAGCAGATCCATCTTTTATGATTTTTACGGAAAACTGGATTTCAATCTGACACAGAAAGACAGGATATCGGTTTTCGGTTATCACAGCTTTGATCTGTTCAGGTTTGGTACTTCATCCGTATATCAATACGGGAATCTGTTGGGGTCGCTGAAATATGGGCATATTTTTAGCTCAAAGTTATCGTCCTCCCTGCTGGTTGCTTATAGTGATTATAAACTGGAGGTAACGGATGATGCCAATGATTATCTGTCCTCTGTTTTTAAAACAGGAGTATCGCAGAGATCTGTTCGTGTTGAATTTTTTTATACTCCGCATTACAGGCACAAGATCAATTTTGGCGTGGAAGGGATCCAATATCAATTTATACCAGGGCAGATGAGTCCTTACCATCCTGAATCCATGATCGTGCCAAAGATCCTTGAGAATGAACAATCCCTCGAGTCCACTGCATTTATAAGTTACCAGTATGAGATCGGTCCCCGGATTATCCTGTCCGCCGGACTAAGATATTCTGCATTTTTTAATTACGGACCCGGTGTCGTACATCAATATGCGGACGGATTACCCTTGTCCCAGTTTTCTCTTACGGATAGCATTGAGTATGGTAAAAATGAAGTTATTCAACAGTACATGGGACTGGAACCGCGAATTTCTCTCAGATACCGAATAAGTGATAATACCTCCTTAAAAGTCAGCTATAATAAGACAAGGCAATATTTACAAATGATATCCAACACCGCCATCATCTCACCCACCGATTTTTGGAAATCATGCGACCCCTATATTGAGCCGCTGCTGGCTGACCAGATCGCCTTTGGAGTATTCAGGAATTTTATGGGTAACCGGATTGAAATGTCCTGTGAGCTATATTATAAACAGATCCAGAATGTCATTGATTACAAAAATGGTGCTGTAATTGTTTTGAATGATTTTCTGGAAAATGACCTGCTGTCGGGTTCCGGTAAAGCCTTCGGACTTGAAATGCTGGTCAGAAAAACCAGTGGAAGATTAACGGGTTGGGCATCCTATACCTTTTCAAGATCACTGATAAAAATGGATGGCGATGTTGAAGATGAGGTCATAAATGATGGAAATTATTATCCTTCAAATTATGACAAGCCTCATGATGTAACACTGGTCGGGAACTTTCAGCTCTCACGCAGCTGGCGATTGGCTGCCGATTTTAACTATAGCACCGGCCGGCCTGTTACCTTACCCGAAATCAAGTACCAGTTGGAACGGTCAGAGATTGTCTATTATTCAGACCGGAATAAATACAGGTTGCCGGCATATCATCGCCTGAATGTATCAGTATCTTACGATGGCAACCTTAAGAGAAATAAAAAATTCAACACAAGCTGGACATTTTCAGTGTATAACCTGTATGGCAGGAAGAACGTATTTTCCGTATTTTACAACAAAGAACTTCCGAGCATGGATAACGATTTTACCCGGTTCGGCTTATATAAACTGTCGGTTATTGCAAGGCCTATTCCGACCCTTACGTTTAATTTTAATTTTTGATGCATCATCCATCGAATTTGATAAAATATATTCTTCCAATCATCATCCTATACATTTGTTTTGGGTGCCAGGAATACTATGCACCTGATGTTGATGTTCAAACCGATGTTTTGGTCATCGAGGGAACCATTACAGACACTCCAGGTCCAGATTCGATCAAGCTTTCAATGGCAGTACCCTATGATGAACGTTCCTATTATCCACCTGTCTATGGTGCAAAAGTAATGATCATTGACAGCAAGAATAGACAAGATTACCTGGTGGAAAAACCTCGCGGCATGTATTATACTTCTGATAATTTTACTGGGACCATCGGGGAAAGCTATGTATTACAGGTTGAAACACCCGACGGGAACCTCTACAGATCGGATACTGTCACCCTCCTGCCGGTGCCATGTATTGAAAGCATGTATGCAAGATATAACGAGAAACAATTCCTGAAGAAGAACCTGAACGGTGATTATACTAAGGTCAATGATCCGGGCATGGATATTCATTTCGATTTACCAACTGTCGAGACCGATAACCTCTACCTTAAATTTGAGTGGTTTGCTTCTATACAATATCAAGTGGTTATGTCAACCACAGGCGGGTCACAAGTCTCTCATCGGAAAAAAATCACAAGCTCAATGATTTCAACAACCAGCTCCGTTGTCAATGTATTAAATCCCAATGCTTCTGAAAGCCGCCAGTTACTCGATAACCACCTTACATTTTTCGGGATGAGCCAGATGAATCCTCCTATTGCTTGGGGTGGTGCTGGCGGCAGGGTAATAAGCAAAAGCACACAGGGAGTGGTCATATTTGCCTGGTTGTATTCCATCGAAGAGAAAGCCTTTAAATATTGGGGAAATATCAAAGAACAGATCTATGCTGAAGGGAAACTTTTTGACCCCTTAGCCATGCAGGTTTACGGAAATATTAAATGCATATCTGATCCATCCAAACTTGTACTCGGATATTTCTCCACCTCCTCAGTATCGAACTATTCTTTTTATGCATACCTGAGATCAGACAATACTATTTACTCGAAAAAACTGGATATTGATCCGGATACGCTGGACATCAGATACGATTCCATTCTGCCGCCAATCTGGATTTGGCCGGAACACTAAAATACAATCAATGGATTGGATAGATGTAAAATTAACGTATATTTTTTATTCATGATTTCGCGGAGATATATTCTGCTGTGTTTTATCATTTACCTCTGTATCGGATGTCAGGAGTACTATTCTCCTGACATTGATTCTCAAGCAGATGTATTAATCATTGAAGGGATCATTGACGATGTACCCGGCCCTGATTCGATAAAGCTTTCCCGGGGATTACCCTACGATGGAAGTACCGGATTCCCTTCGATCTCCGGTGCAGGAGTAATGATCATTGACAGTGAGAACATAGCTGAAAACCTGGAGGAAAAATCACCCGGCATTTATTATACCTCAGATGATTTCATTGGAGTCATTGGGAAAAGTTATGTATTGCATGTTGAAACACCTGATGGAAATCTGTACAGATCGGATACTGTTACCATACTGCCGGTACCGGGTATTGATAGCATGTATGCCAATTATAACGAGGTTGAATTCCTAAGTAAAAACCTGAACGGGGATTACGTAAAAGTCAATGATCCGGGTATGGAAATTTATTTCGATATCCCTGCCATTGAAACTGAAAACCTGTACCTTAAATTTGAGTGGGTCGCTTCTATTCAATATATGATATATATTTCATTTCCTTTAAGGTCAGTGGATACCTTGCGGACAAATATCACAAGCTCCATGATCTCCACAAACAATCCCGTGGTAAATGTTATTAATCCCTCAGACTTTGAAACTCAACATCTACCTGGCAACCATCTGGGGTTTTTCGGTATGAGCCAGATGGTTCCACTGGTTGACCCGGTTCCCGGCGGTACCATCAAAGGTATATATACTTACGGGGTGGTAATTTTTACCTGGTTGTATTCAATCGATGAAGCTGCATTTAAATATTGGGAAAACATTGAAAAACAGATCTATGCTGAAGGGAAACTTTTTGATCCTGTAACCACTCAGATCTACGGTAATATGGAATGCATATCTGACCCGTCAAGGCTGGTGCTGGGATATTTCTCCGCATCCTCTGCCTCTAACTATTCCTTTTATGCTTACCTGAGATCAGACAATACTATTTACTCGAGAAAACTGGACATTGATCCGGATACACTGGACATCCGATACGATATCATTCTGCCGCTAGTCTGGATCTGGCCGGAACATTAGGATTTATCAGTGGATTGAATTAAAGTATAATGAGCAAAATATATTCTTCATATTCATGGAAAAAAGGAATGCTGGCATCAGGGATTGCCATTTTACTTATCCTGGTGTGCAGCTTTCAAATAAAACTCCCACGGCAAGACCCCTTATCTGCCATGCACAACGCCAATGAGGGGGAGAGGATCTATTTGCATCTTGACCGTTACCTGTATATGACAGGCGACCGTCTCTGGTACAAGGCATATGTTCTCGATGCCCGGAACCAGGATTATTTTTCGGAGAGTAAAGTACTGTACCTGGAATTGTATAATTCAGAAAAAAAGAAGGTTACACAACAAATACTGAAACTGGATAAGGGACAGGCTAACGGGGATATTTTCATTTCCGATACGCTTGGGTCAGGAGTTTATATCCTTTCTGCCTATACAAGCTGGATGAGAAATTATGATGCATCCAGCTTTTACAGGAAACATATCATGGTGTATAACCGGTTTGAAACACCTGATACCAGACCTGTACCTGAAGGATCCCATGAAGATTCTATATTGCTGCAGGATAGCATCGGAGAGCAGCTTATACAATCAACAGTAAAGACGGGTCCTTTTGGATTACATAATACCGAAATGGTACATGCAGATATTCGGAGCGCTCGACCAAAATACAAGATCAGGCAAAAAGTCGACATTGATATCCAGATCACCCGAGATTCCATTCCTGTTTCCTCCTGTTTTTCTGTCTCTGTAGCTAAGGTACCGCCTGTGGATATCATTGATAATCATACCATGCATGAACTTGATGAAACGTTAATTTCAGGCAGCAGAGAGGATGACCCTAAAACAAAAAACTTATTCCAACAGGAGAATAAGGGTCTATTACTTAAGGGCGAACTGGTATGGAAACATGATGGGGAACCTGTGGCGGATAAAAGGCTCTTGCTGGCCATTCCCGATTCCGTGCCAACATTTGATTACTGTCATACTGATCAACTGGGGAGATTTTGTTTTGTGCTGGATAAAGACTTTACATCCAGCCAGCTATATATTCAGTTCGAGGATAAAAATATAGGAGCAGATAGTGTCATTATCAGATGGGAGAGCAATTTCATGGATTCAATACATCTTCCGTATAAAGTCGCTGCATTGCCGGAGATTGATTATGATTACCTTCTTTCACAAAGGAAAAGGATTGCCATTGGTCATGCCTACGGTATTGACCAGGAATTATTCGTGGACAGGGAAACGGAACCGGACCAGGTCCTTCATTATCCATTTTATGGAATACCTTCAGAGGTTATTTATCCGGAAAAATATCTACCCCTTCCGAACCTTAAAGAGATAGCCAGAGAGTTGCTAACTACGACAAGGTTTACGGGACAACCGGGACGATATTCACTCGATATTTTTAACCCGGTTACCCGAAGTTACATGGCACAGTCATTTGTCTTGCTGGACGGAGTACCTGTTTATGATTTTGACAAGGTAGCAAATATGGGGTCTTCGGATCTTAACAGGATTGAGATTCAAAATACAACACGTGTTTATGGAGACATGTTATTCGATGGCATTTTGGCGCTGTATACCAAGGGAAAAATAATCCATTCGATGGATCTGTCAGACTCCCATCTGGCATATCGTTTTCCGAAATTTAAAAGACCGGCTACACCTAAGATGCCTTATTATCAGGGAAATGACGAAAAAAACAAGAGGGTTCCGGATTTCAGGGATCTCTTGTACTGGGGACCAGTGAACCATACCGGAACCGATGGACAAGACCGGCTGGAATTTTTTACATCCGACGAAACAGGATTGTTCCGGATCACTATTGAAGGGATTACATTGGATGGAGCACCCTTCTCACAAACGTTAGATTTTAATGTTGTTACGGATGAATAAAGTATTCAAAGAATATTTATGAAAGATGGATTTTTGATCATATTAATAGCAATCTTAATCAATAAGGGATTGTTTGCACAGAATATAAATCAATTAGATGATCCCGGCCATACTGTCTGCAATGCAGTCGGAAAAAGAGTTGCTGGACAATTGTATCTTCCCCCACAGCACCATGCCCAGGGAACACCATTTATGAATGACAACTGGACGGCAGGAGTGGTGATATTTAATGACTGGGATACGGTAAGGATTTCCAGTATGAATTACAATGCCTATCTCGATGAGGTGATTTATTTAAATCAGGTATTGAATAAATACATTGTGATTGATCATCAGTCTATCCATGAATTCATACTCATTCCCGGCAATGGAAAGCCGGTATTAAAATTCTGCCATCAGAGCTTGAATAATAGAATCCGGTCGAAATACATCCAGGTTCTGGTAGAGGATTCGGTTTCACTGTATGCTGTCCGGAAAGTTGAATTTATAGAAGATCCGGGTTATCCACCGTCTTTGCATCCGGATCATTTCCTTCCCATTAATGAATATTATGTGAAGAAACAGGATTCCTTAATGGTCAAAATAAAACCTTCAAACGTTCAGCTTTATAGAATTTTTCCGGACAAGGAGAAAGCAATTAAACGATATATCAGACAGCATCAGTTAAAGGTATCCAATGAGCTGGATCTTATTGGGGTGATTCTTTTTATCAATGATATGGATCGGGTCATAAATCCAAATCTTCATTAAACAAAGTTCACTATCGTTCCAGTCTTTTAAACTCCTTTCCAAATCCGTTTTTCCTTATGAAGGGTTCCTGAACGTCCGGTGATATTATTTTATGGTACCTGTGAGGCCTCCGGTAAGCATTCCCCCAGTACGATCTGCTGCGGTATTCCTTTTCAGCCTTCATATCTACCTCAGCAACAAAAACGCCCTCGTTTTCCCCAGCCATGAGAATTCTGGACCCGTTGGCCGAGAACACGCAGGAATGGCCATTCAATCCATCGTCCCCTGAACCGGCATAATTAGTCATAGCAGTTACCACAGCGTTCTCCCATGCACGCACCTGGAATTGCATTAAGCGTAATGAATCCAAGCCACAGGCATTCGGTGTTAAAATGAGTTCCGCACCATTTAGCATAAGTATCCTGGCGCTTTCAGGGAATTCCCTGTCATAACATGTCATGATCCCGATTTTCACGACACCCAACCGGGTATCCAGATCGGCTACGTAAAAATCAGTGCCTGGCTGTACAGCAGTTTCCATTGGGAATGGGTCTACAGTATGCACTTTAGAGTAAGTCATTATAATATCACCCTGACGGTTAATCAGAGAGGCTGAGTTCTTTGGCAAATCATCAGTTTTTTCAAGGTAGGTAATCACTATAGCCATTTCAAGCTCGTTAGCCAGTTCCTGAAAGTGCCGGAAAAATTCACTGTCCTTACTTATGGCCATGGACTTCCATTGTTCCATCGCCCCGGGATCTTTAAAATCAACACTTGTGTACCCTATGTTCACCATCTCCGGGAACAAGGCAATATCCGCACCCATATATTTTGCCCTGCGGCAGAATTCTTCTCCTTTTTCCAGGTTCCAGGCCTGATCCGGTTTTGAAGGAAGCTGAAGCATGGCAATCTTGAGTGTTGAATCCGATTCCTGAACAGGATCAAAAGATTGAGTCCTGGTATGTGCTGATGAAAAGAGCATTACAAGGATATAGAGTGAGGATAGGTTCTTGATCATTATGAATGTTTTTTATGCATTAATAAGCATTGATTTTTAGTAATGATGGGGCTAAGTTTTTTACTTATAATTTAATGAAATTCATAATCCGGATTCCCTCCGGCTGGATGAAGGATATCTTATAATACCCTGGCTGCATGGCATTGAGATCCAGGGTTTTTGCTGGAGCCTGCATATTATCCATCGTATATATTTCTCTACCAATGAGATCATATAACATGATCCTGTCGACCCCTTCCATATTGCTTATATGCAAATAATCTTCTGCTGGATTTGGAAAGATCGCTATCCTGTCGGGGGATTGTATTTTCGTATTTGAAGAAATCGACTCATGAAGAGTAACAGTGAATTGACGATGTATTGAATCCAGCGAATTATTGGCTGTAACAGTAAATACGATTTCCCCTATATCCGTTTCGGCCGGGTAAAGGGTAATATTATCGGAAATTTCCATGAGAATGTCTTCATTATTGGCACTGACATTCAGATTAAATGTTTTACCAGGTGGAGTATAAAAGTGAGAAGCGATGTTTTCCGCGACCAGTATGGCTTCTCCTGTATTTTCCACCACCCTGTCCTCAAATTCTTTTACAAGAACAATTGGAAAATCTTTCCATACAAAATCTCCTCTGTTTATTGCGTATGGATTATGATACACTTTGTTTATCCATGTTTCAGAATTTTTATCGGTTATGTGGGTCCACCAGCACAGGAACCAAAGAAATTCCGGGCGTTGGTTTTGTATCCAGTTCAGGTCAGGCAGCCAGCCCAGTTCTGTAAACGAGGCCATATTATTCCTGCTCAAATTGAGAATGTTATCCAGGTCTTCCGTCAGGTTGCTTCGCTGATCCCAGTCTATGATATCAACATATCCGTCCAATCCAACAATATCAACATATTCATCGCCCGGATAGTACTTTTCGAAAGCATCCTGCCCGATATTGGGACCCCATACCCAGATCAGATTATTTAAATTGTGATAGTAGGTAAATCTGTTAAACATACCTCTCCACAGATCGGTAAAATTGTTCTTTTTGCCCCACCAGGACCAGCCTCCATTCATTTCATGGTACGGACGCCAGAGAACCACTACACCAGCAGATTCCAGCTTTTTGAGATATTGCGCAATGGTATCAACATGAGCAAGATATTTGACCAGTAATTCACTCTCTGGAATAAACAATTGATTAAACTGACTCTGAGACATGGATACCTGGGTGTCTGTAAACGGACCTTCATGAATGCTGCCATTCCATCTGGTTGGGTTGACCTGGTGCCATGAGATGGTTACCAGTCCGCCCTTGTTCCAGTAATCGATCGCCGTATTTACGATTTTCTGCCGTTTGGCGAATGCACTGTCCCCATAGCTGAAATCCTCCCCAAGCAAACCAGGATACCGGCCGGTTATATCCACAACCTGGTTGGTCCATTTCATTACATCCGTCGCCAGGTTTTCCTGGCCGGTAAGGATTCCCTTTCCTTTTATATCGTACAGGAATTTCATTACTTTTTTAACATCATCGTTTGCATTGGGATTAGCCGGCTCCCAGGGTAAGCTGAAGTCAAAATCCTGAATGCAATTCACGATGAACTGAGCGAAGATGGGGCCAAGGGTCTCATTCGCCAACTGATTAGGATGAGAGTCACCATCAGTATGACTTTTTTCATAATCATAGCGTAAACAATTCACTTCTCCATTGACAGGATTATTATTCAGTTCAGCCGTATTACCCCAGAAATCAAACACGAAAATATTTTCATGTTCCTTCCCGTCTTCAGTTAACCATTCTTCTTTTACCCAATTTGCAAATTCTCTCGCACGGGCAGCCGTATCAGGGTTGGTTGATAAACGATGAAGAGGAGCCAGTGTCCAGACAATAAATATTGTGCCGGGATATCCGTCCATTATGTCCCGCAAAGCCCTGTACTGTAATTTGTAATTTCCCAGCGACTTTACAGAACTGGTTATATCAGGATCACCCACTTCAGCCAGGATGTTGGCCCCGGGGAAACAATGTTTATAAATGATTACATTATAATTTTCAATCAGGCTTTCAATGCACTCAATACCAGGCTTTTCCGAATCACAATTTCTGTCCACCCATAGGTTCCAGTAATCGTATGGATAATTGCTCCACGGGTAGGGTGAGTTGGGATAGGACCGGTCCGAAATCTCAATGTGGGTATTGTTTTCAGTGTTATAATCCGAAATCCACTGCACAACATTTCCATCGTAGTACACATTGTTTCCGGTAGAATGATGGAGAAATACCACTTTCTGGCTGAAAATCTGCATGTTGAAACATGCCACAGAGATGAGTAAGAAAAAAAGAGTCCTGAAAGATTGATGTATTGTTTTCATTTTGGTCATTCATTTAAATGGTTTGAACTATTTTTTCTCCCATTTTCCATTCAGGAAATCCAAAGCTGTGTGTATGAATTGTTCATTGTTCTTTCTTCCAAGTGGGACATGCCCTCCGTTCGGAACTATCCAAAGATAGGACTTCGGAATGGAACGATACATTTCAACTGGAATTGATACTGGAAAAAACTGATCCCGGTCACCATGTACGATTAACGTTCTAGCTTTGATTATCGAAAGATAGACAGAGGTGAAGTTCATATCATTATAATTGTCCTTGAAATTGTTGAACTGAGTTAGCAACGCCCGTATCTGATCATCCCCGTGCTTATGGCGTTCCCTGAGTGCGTTCAAGCGTTGCTCGGTTGTGCTATCTACGGAAGTTCCGCGCATAATAACACGAGCCTCCTCAGGAAAGTAAATAGTAGCACCAATTAAAATCATTGCCTCAACCCGATCTGGCTGTTGAGTGGACATGTGGATTAATGTCATCCCTCCTGTACTAATCCCCATCGCTTTGAATCGGCCAATTTGCAATTTATCTAACAAAGCAAAAACATCCAGTGCGGATTGCTTATGTGTAAACTGGTTTGCTGGGTTAGTGGAAGCACCATGTCCCCGAAGATCTGGTATGATAAGACGATAATGTTCTGAAAGATATTCAATATAATGTTCCCAATTTACACCTGAACCAAAGAAACCGTGCAGTAAAACAAGTGGTGTTCCTTCACCGTAAATCTCATAATACATTTCGCAATCGTTAATTGAGACCGTGTGACCTTTGGTCGATTCCTGCGCCCAAATAGTAGATGTGGTTATAGGAATTACAAAAACAGCTATCACAAGAATTAGAAGATACCTTATAGATTTCATATTTGTCGTCCTTTCTTTTTTAGTGATTCGAAATAACCTTGAGGCGCTGTATGTGGCTGTAGCCCGGCTGAGCCGGCACGGGCGACAGAGACTCTACCTTGAACGATTCTTCGCCCGCCGGATGAACCAGGCGAAAGTTACCCGTGCGTTTGATGAGAAACCACGCCGTGCCGTCGGCTGCGGACATGACCCCGAGTGGTGGCGCCTGCGCAAGGTCTTTGGGCATCAGGAAGATCGGCGACCGGGCGGCCACGCCGCTGACAAGCACATCACCGTAAGTCTTGCCGGGGAACAGTTTCGGGTACTCGCCCAGGGCCTCTCTGTTCAATTCCCGGAAGAGCTCGCTGTAGGCCGTAGGCATCCACATGGGCTGCGTGGCATCGCACCAGTTGACCCCACGAGCCAGGTCCACATTGGTGCTTCGCCCGCCCAGGCCGCTTTGGCTGGGCCAGGGCTCGATGGTGAACTTTTGGGTTCTGAACAGTTCGGGCGCAATCCATTCTGCGTCCATCTTGAGATAGGGAGTGTGCTGGGCGATGAAGCCTACAGTGCCGATCTCGTAAGACCGGCGGTAGAAATCAGCGAAGAACTGCTTGCGGGCCTCAATGGGTGTAAACTTCCACCAGATTTCGTTGGTGAGAAGCGGCTTTTCGATGCTCATGGCCCTTGCGGCCATATGTGAGCCATTTCCGGGTTTGGAGCGATCTTCCTTGCCTGTTTCGGGGTCTATTGCGTACGCTCCCTGCGAGTGAGTTTCGATGTCGATACCATAGCAAAGGGGGATTGTTTCGTCGGTTGTGCGGATGCCTTTCGTCAGTTTGGCAATAATGGCTTCTGATCCACCAAATTTCTCGATGTTTCCAGGCGGTAGTCCGCAAACGGGCCTGAGAATTACCATGGAGGGGTGGATTCGGTTTTCCTTTATCCACTCTTCGGCCGTGGCCTTCAGCCACTCGGGCCAGCCTTCGCCCATCGGCGGCCTGATGCTCATTTGTCCGGAGCAGTAAAAAGCGCCCACCACAAGCATACCCATCTCGTCGCAAAGCTCCATGGTCGGGCGGCCCAGATCGTCCCAATGACCGTGTAGGGCGTTGATGCCAGACTCCTGCATGGTGCGGATGTTGCAGGCGATGGGACGGCGGTCGTTGTTGTAGCGCAGAGGGTTGAGCCATGCGTTGTAGTTGCCCACGACCCAGAGTCGCTGGCCGTTAAGCAGAAGCCGCTTGCCTTCAGCCCAGACCTCGCGGAAACCGAAACGAGTGAAGACACGATCAACGACCTGTCCGTCGCGCATCAGCTCGGTCCGCAGCCAATAGAGCTTCGGCGTGCCCATGCAGGGCGGCATCCAGGGCGTGGGATTTGCCCAACCGGCTTTCAGACTAAGGCTCGCGGAACTTACGTGCACAGGAGGCAGCGTGAGAACTTCTTTCTCTCCGTCCAGGACTATACTCCGGCATGTGAGCCCTTCTGGAAGCGCACCGGACGAGTCTACTTCTATCGACACCTCAACAGTCTTGTTGCGGAACGAGGTGATGGGTGTCACGTTGGCGATGTGACTCGCCGGCCTCCAGGAGAAAGTGACGTCGCCCACGATCCCGACCCAATTGCGCTTGGTGGGCGACTGGCCCGCCGGCCTAAAGCCCATACCGATCGCTGCGTCGTCAACCGTCATTCCGGGAAGAACATATTTGCCCGAGGCATCATGGACAAAAACGGTTATTTCGTTCCGGTCGCCGGTCTTCAGGGTGGAAGTCAGCTCTACTTCGAATGGTGTATACTGGCCATAATGCTCGCCGAGCTTCCGGCCGTTGCAGTAGACAGCCGCATAATGGCCCACCTTCTCCAGTTCCAGGAAAAATCGCCGGCCCGCCCTGGCCCAGTCGGCCGGGACATCAAAAGGACAACGGTACCAGACGGCGTCGGGCCGGTCGGCTCCGGAAAGCGGTAAAGCCGGCACACGTGTATCGATCCACCCATCCGTGGGGATGGCCGTCTGAGGTTTTTCAGGGGCCATTTCCCAGGCACCATTGATGCAGATTTCCATTCTCAGCGCTTCGGCCGGCATGGTTTTATCCCAATGAATTGACGATTCTCCTGCATTCAATTGATAATTCAGGCACAATACAGAAATAAAAAAAGAGGTCAAATAAAGTAAATAGGCCACTGGTCTGTGATTAAGTTAATTTTCATTTAACCAACCAAATATTAAAATATAGGATTTAAGCATAAGGTTTATCCTGTATTGTCCTGTTAAATGATGCCCCTTCCCCTATTTATTTTTAAGTTTGATGTTTTAACCATTCGGTTGATACAGAAGTTTAATTGTTGCAATCGCCAACGCATTAAAACTACAAAAATGAACAAGCGAATAATTCTACTGATTGCATGTATGTTATTTATTGCATACCAAATTCCACTGTTATCACAGGAGTTACATTTCCACAATGAATATTTCCTATGGCAAGATCAGGTTCCAGGATCCCCTCCGGAAGAATATCCCGTTGAGAACTGGCGCCCCGATCAGAAAAGTGATCACGGTCTCGTTAAATCTGTTACACATCCTACCATCCGGGTTTTCCAGCCTGAGCAGGAAAAAAATACCGGCACTGCTATCATCATCTGTCCAGGTGGAGGATACAATATTCTTGTAATAGAAAGGGAGGGTTATAATGTTGCCCGAACCTTCAGTAAAATGGGAATTACATCTTTTGTGTTAAAATACAGGCACTATGATGTAAATGCAGCTGTACAGGATGCCCACCGTGCACTTCGTTTTGTCAGAGCCAATGCTGAAAAATGGGGCATTGATCCGGATCGTGTCGGAATAGGAGGTTTTTCTGCCGGAGGCCATTTGTCCCTGAATGCTGCACTGACAAAGGAATACAACACGGACAATGATTTTCCGGGGGATGAAATTCAGAAATTCAGAAATAATCCGGACTTTTTAATGCTGGTCTACCCCGGGTTGAGCAGATTTGTTCTGGATCCCGACCAGTTCAGGGATGGTTTTCCACCGGTTTTTATGATCAATGCCATGGACGACGATGTAACACCTGTTTCAAACCTTTTTAACCTGGCTCAAATCCTGAAATATGAAAACGTCTCCACTGAAATTCATATTTATCCCGGGGGAGGACATGGATTTGACCTGGGAAACGAGGAATGCCATTGCACTAACTGGCCGGATCTTTTCAGGGATTGGCTGGTTCATAATAGATTCATTGAAAAATAAATATATTCTGATTAGCGCTGAATAATTAATCTTTTTGTCTCTGAGTATTCAGGTGTTTGCATTTTATATAGAAATACCCCATTGTAGATATTTGCTGGAATGTCCCGGATGTCCCAGAGAAGATCGTGTTTCCCTTGTAGTAATGTCTCATCGGTCAGGGTATGTATTTTCTGTCCGAGAAGATTATATATGGAAACATTGGTCTTACATTCACTTGGAATGATTACAGGAATTCGTGTAGTGGAGGAAACAGGATTTGGATAATTCTGATTTAGCTGAAATCTTGTTGGTGTAACAGCCGTGATGACAGGAGTCTTAGTAACCGGCAGGAATTCAACCCGGATATTTTCACCCCAGGGTAAGACATCAAATCTCACGCTGTCCTGGCTTTCATAGAAGTAATCCAGTCGTTTTTCGCCCTGTGATATCTCCAAGGAGGAAGTAATATGTTCATCCGGAATGTTTAATAAAATGGTTAGAGGATAATTATAGAAAGAGTTTTCGATCAGTGAGGATGGATTGATTGTTTCAGCATCAGTATTTATTTCGAATTCTAACCGGGTGCTGTCAACATTAATTATTGATACTAAAAAATTATTTCGTTCCATAATATATTGAACCACTTCCTGAACCGGAGCCATCCAGAGCTTACCATCCTCAATCTTTTTCTTACAAAAATCCAGGTGATCCAGGAATTCCTCAAGCGGGACAGGTTCATATCCGCAATCTATGATATTGTGTACCTCACGAATAGACCAGCTACCGCCGAGGGTGGCAGAATTTACCCACTCGTTTAATGATTGGTAAATAAAATTGCTCGGAGAATATCCGTCGAAATGACATTTAAAAGGATCCTTCAGGTCAGTGTTGAGTTTTCTGAACCAACCGCCACGGGCCCCGATATACTTTCTTATTCTTAATGAATCGATAACCGGATCGAGACGATCATCATAGGGAAAAGCAAAAAAAAGGCATTTATTGTTTGGAATGTTTCTCTCAATCATAGCCTGGCTGCTATCAATCTGCAGAGCAATGGTTGCATGGTCTGTCCATTCCTTTGGCGAGGTGTGGGACCAGGAGTGGTTTATAAATTCATGGCCTTTCGCGACCAAGTCCCGGGCAAAACTCCAGTCGCTTTCCATACATTTTCCTGCAATTACAGAAAAGCTGACCTTCAGTCCTCTGTTTTCCAGGCTGGTATCGATGATATCCTTATAATCATAAGTGCTTGAATAATCATCCATCATGAGAGAATATGCCCCCCTGGCATTATTCCTCCATTTGGCGATTGATACAGATTGGGCGATTACCTCATTTAATGAGATGCTTAGAAAGATAATGATAAGCACAACAGAAAATTGAGAAGGAATCTTTATCATAATATGTCAATTATGGATTTCATAAATAATTTCTTACAATTATCTTCCGGAGAATATACCTTTTTTCCTGTAGAATTTTTACCATATATAAACCATCCGGCAATGTTGAAATGTTGATGATTATCTGCCTCGTTTGCCCTGTCTTTTGCTCCATTCTTTTCCGGCCTGAGACATCATACATTTCAATCAGTTGGATTGGATCTTTTGCTGAAATTTTCAACTCATCACGGGCTGGTACCGGGTAAATGGAAATGCCCGGTTCATTGATATGTTCCTCAACAGCTAAGCTTTGTATGACAAAGGGAGGACTATTTCGTGACTTATTTCCTTCTGCATCCAATGCTGCTACATTGATTGAATATTTCATGCCGGCTTCAAGACCCGTGAGAGTGATATTTGTCAATTCTGTTGAATCCACCAGGATTCCCCCTACAAAAACATGATAAATGACAACTCCAACATTGTCGGTAGACGGGTCCCATTCGAGGCTGATGGTGGAACCGGTTGTTGCCGTCGAGGTAACATTTGCAGGAGAAGAAGGTTTTTCTGTATCTACTGTAGAAACAGTTATCTCATTACTGTATCCGGATTCGTTTCCTGCATTATCCATTGCCGTTACCTTGAAGGTATATTCAGTAGAATGTGTAAGTCCGGTTATCGTTACTGAATGCCCGGAAGCCACCAGGTCAGGTATGATCTCACCATCCTGATAAATATGATAACCCCCTACACCATAATTATCCGTTGAAGGGTCCCAGACCAGAGAGATGGATTCACTGGTTCTCTGCGTAAGGGTAAGATTGACAGGGGTTGTAGGAGGCGCGGTATCGGCTTCCAATGTTGTGAATTCAAATACAACTGAATCTTCAGATTCATTACCCCCGATATCGATTGATTTGATCCATGCTGTATAGTCTGTTTCAGCAGTTAATCCTGTTATTTTGAAAGTAAATTCATCCACAGGAATAATATTTCTCTGCTCGTTTTCGCAATACACATTATAGGCAATGGTTCTTTGGTCATCCATGGCGTAGGGCCATTCTAATTCGGCGGAGACATCTGTAATATTTATAAGGAAAACGGTATCCGGGGATTGCGGAGGAATGTCGTCTGTGAAATCTGTTGAAAAACCTGTTTTAAAAAATGCGATAAGGGTATCGGCAGAATATTCAGGCCACCAGGTACGCAGGGGCCGTTTGGAAGCCTCCTCCAGGAAAGCAATGGTGGAAGGTTCTTTGCCCATATTCTGGTGATAGTGAGCTATTTTACGATCCGGATCAAACCAATCAGGATCAGGTATTTGTTGCCAATCGGTCCATCTGTATTCGATATTATTGATCCTGGTTACAGATCCTCCCAGGCCATATTCCTCATCATATCCCCCAATGCCTGTCCCGGCTTCGTTCAGGCTGTGTGCGACGATATTATTTTCGATGGTAGAGGGAATCAAAATAGTGATAGCAACATTGGCACCGGTTCTTGGATAGGCAATATTTGTGGAATCCATTAACCTGCCTTCGTAGAATACATTATCCCTGGCATAACTGTATGCATCAGCCCCGTCGAGTGGAGAGTGGACACCGCCTATATTCAGGTTTACTGCATTACGGATAAACAGGTTGTTCGAGCATTCACCACCTCCTCTGAGTTGAACACCATGTGCTGCACCACGCGCAATGATATTGTTTCTGATGATGGTAGTGGCAGAACAATCGTATTGCAGATATATATTATGATTGAACATATTAGCACCCGCACCTGGGACATCTTCATCCCATCCGTTATGGTCGAAGAAACACTCTTCAATCAGAAGGCTGTCTGTCTCTGAAGCGTAAAATCCCTGGATTCGGCTTTCTGGTGTATGCACCAGGTAGGAACTGTCGGCCCAGGCATGGAGGACAATATTTCTTCTTAATTTAACATTATCAAACCTTGTCCCATCCGGACAACATGCATCAAATGCACCCAAAGAAGTATATCTGGCTACGCAGTCTTCTATAAGAACATTGCTTCCTCCCGCTCCAACAAACCGGAAAACGGAAACACCCTCATTCGATTCATAATCGGGGGAATTGGGATCATGCCGCCATGCATAAAATTCAAGACCGATAAAAGCGACATTAGAGATCGGATCTCCGTTGATATTAAGAAAAAAACTGTTTATTAACAACAAGGGCCGCGTAATGCTATCACCATAATAGGAAATAACCATGGGCTCCGAAGCAGATCGCCCGGATTTGAAACGGTATACATTTGGATTTTCCCATACATCTCCGCATTTTAATAAGATGTGATCAGGATAACCATTCCTGGCCAGGATACTGGCCTGGGAGATAGTAGCTACCGGATTCTCCGGGGATAAACCGTCATTTGAATCATCCCCTTCTGAGTCGCTGACATAAATAATCTTTGAATCCGGTGAAGGTGTGATGACGGTCCATCCTTTCTCATCTACAGGAAGGAAGGTATATTGGAGAGAAGTTGATTTGTCTGATACATCCCCGGATGATGTTTTTACCTGGTAAACTTGTGCTTCAACAGTGTTTGATGCCAAAAATAATAAACCGGTCAGCATCAATAATGAAAATGGCAGATATGGTTTCATAATTTATTGAATCTTAAGCTGGACTGAGGTTATTATCCTAGCGTTCATTCAATGATACTACAAGTTTTAAGATTATCTGTCCTGTATTTACCTGCCTGCCCGGATTAAAATATGAGGAATTAGTCACAAGGCGCGCAAAGCTGTACCTTTTGTAGGGATCCTTTCGGGGAAAGATCACAAATTGTAATTTATCAATTCCGGAATGTTCATCTAAAAAACACCATCTCTTACTTCGAAGCAGGTAGGTTTGTTATATACCGGCATATCCCTGTTTATCCAGTCTGCATTCCAGCGAATCATGGTGTCAATATCAACATAAGGTTCACCGAACAAGCTCAATGAAAGTGAATTATCATTAATCCAGGCAGTATCAAGCACAGTACCTTTAAACTTGGGTTTCTTGCCAAATATTTCACCGAATCTGCTGGCTATATATCTGACCTTTGTATTCTCCGGATATCCTATATTTATTGGTGTTGCAGGATGAGAACAATGAAGTAGGCATCTTAGTATCCGGGAAGAAGAGTCACCCTGCCATATGATGTTAACCTTTGCTGTGCCTATTGCAATTTGCTCATCATTTAATACCCATTTTGCAATGTCTTGCAATACACCATATCGGAGATCAATTGCATAATTGAGACGCACCAGACAACCTGAATTCCCGTTCTTTTTCACGTAGTACTGAAATATTCTTTCACGTGCAACACATGAATTTGCATATTCTCCCAATGGAGTTGGTTTGCAGTTTTCGTCCCATCCGGGACCGGCAACAGGGGCAAAAGGGTAAACGCACAATGTTGAAAACACAACGATCCTGGAATTCTTAAAATGCCCCCCGACAAAAGAAGGAACCACTGCATTCGTAGCCCAGGTAAAAGGTTCCATCCCATCGGTTTCAAATTTCTTCCCGGCCATATAAATAATATTCTTAACCTGGGGCAGTTTTTTAACCTCCTCCTGTTCCAGCAGATCACATTTAATTGTTTCCACACCCCCATTCTCAACTCTTCTTTTGATATCAGGATCAGAAAACCTTGCTACACCTATTACCCTTTTATTCGGGGCTGCCCGCTTTGCCATCATGGAAAGTGTGGGTCCAACCTTCCCTCCCACCCCTAAAATCATAATGTCCCCATCCAATTTGCTCAAATCATCCTGCAGTGGTTTATCAGGAGTAGAGAGAATATCTTCCAGCATATCTATATCTTCAATCCGCTCCAGTTTTTGAATATTTTCAATTGTCATTATTACATTAAAGTTTATAATTATTGTCTTTTGCTTTCAACGGGTTGTCATCTTTCACCCGGTAATTATCCTTTTTTCATCCATTTATCAAGGTTTTCCTTTACAAATTCATCATCCGACAAATGTGGATAAACCCTGCAAACCCGGTCAATTCCTTCTTTTTGTCCGGGCATCAGGACTTCATTCCTTTTCAGGGTTTTAATATTCGTAAACAATCCCTGCCTTCTGAGGATCTCATTCACTCCTGGGATACTCCCTGCATAATGATGTGCACTGTCAAAAATTGCTGCGTTGGCATCTGTAATCTGTACAGATCTTGAGAGCAATTCAACCGGAATGGTCTCTCCACTGTCAACCAGATGGTGAATTTCCTCAAGCAAATCAACCGCTTTCTTGGTCCAGTATGCCCACTGCCCGAGTAAACCTCCCCTGATCCGCAAGGATTTTTCCCCATTAGGGGTTTTAAATGTAAAGGGAGTAATTAGATCATAGATTATGCTGTCATCATTGCCTGTATAGAGTGTAATTTCTTTCTCTTTTCCTGATTCAGCAACTGCACGCAAAACATCCAGTGTGAAATAGCGGTTAAAAGGAGCAATTTTTATTCCGTAAATATTTTCAAATTCTACCAATTCCCTCCAGAATTCGTAAGACAGCACTACGCCGCCCACACCGGTTAAAAGATAGAAACCGAACAAGGGTATGATCTTTGAAAGTTCCTTCATATGATAAAGCATTTCCTGCTCCATAGCACCTTTGAAAGCCGACAGTGATACAATTCCAAAATCATATCCGAGCTTTTTTGCAGTTTCTGCCTGTTTCAATGCTGATTTTGTAGTTCCGTTAATGCCAGCAATTTTAATTATTGGTTTTTCTGTGGCCTCACGGAATTTATCAATCACCTCCCCACAAGTTTTTAATACCGGTTCATATAAGTCAATTCCCGGTGTTCTGATCTCAAACTGAGTAAAATGCACCCCTACAGCAATCCCCCCTGCCCCAGCATCCAGATAATATCGCATGAGCACCCTTTGTCTGAATTCGTCGAATTCTCTTTCTTCAGTCAGGGCCAGGGGACTGGCAGGAATGACTACCCCTTTTCTGACCTGATCAATGATTCCTTGCTTTATGTTATTCATAATGTTTTAACTTACAACCTGTAAACTGCAACTAGTAAATTGAATCATTCATGTAAGGCTTAATCCATTTTAAACAGCTTATACATTGATGAACCCGACGATCTGTTTATCTTTACTACATACATACCGCTTTGATGTCCTTCCAGATTAATTTCAAGATAAGCTGCATCGATGATGCCATGATAAATTTTTCTCCCCTTCATATCACAAACTTCTATGGTACCATCAAAATGTTCGTCCGCTACTATTACGTTAAAATGATCCACGAAAGGATTAGGACCGATTCGTATTGCATTTTCCTCGGATGTCAGTGATTTATCAGATATTCCAGACAAAGGGCCAACGCGTTCTGTAATATCTATACCCCTGGATAATAATAATGCTTCGATAAAAAAGTAATCTGCAAAAATATGTCCGCGTTCAGGTTCCTCGTACATATGCATGGTCCGCTTGAGAATTGAAGCATAATTTTGGGGGTCATCTTTGGTAAGATAATCTGTACAGAGGTTTTTCAATATTGAGTCGGCAGCCCCTCTGTATTTTGGATCATATTCCGACAGATCATATAAGCCGGCGCAGCCAATCGATGCTGCAGAAGCATCTTTCCCGTTTCCGGCATGGTATCTGTCAGGGAAATAATCGCAATAGGGTATATAATCATCATCTCCATAAATTGTTACAGGAAAGTTGTCAATAAAGTAATCTGCAGCTTTTCTGGCTGCAGACAAATAGGCAGTATCCTGCGTATACCGGTAAATAATAGGTAAAGCCCTTACTGCCCATGCCTGTCCACGTGACCATGTGCCGTACTCCAGACTATCGGGATCCAGGTCATAACCCTGGATAAATCCCTGATTGATGGCTATTAGATTCCCGAGATCATCGAAATCGGTTACATGGCAAAAGCTGCCATTATCTCTCATGTTATAAGCAAGTGTTTTATTGGTATGGTTTATGGCAATATCATGAAATTTCTGCTGCCCGGTAAGCTCCGCAGAGAGAAGAAGCAACTCCATGTGCAGAAGGAAATCCGTTACTACTGCGAAATTGTATCGTGACCATGAGGTGGGAAAGCACTGAATGGCACCCACTTGCTCATCATAGTAATTTGAAAAGGTGTTTGAGGTGGTATTCAGGACATCGATCCAGGAGCTGTCACCGGTTAACCTGAAAGCAAATCCCGCGCTATAGAATATCTTTACAGCAACATCCGTATTCCCTCCCACTTGTTCACTTTTCATGTCATTTGTCCATTCTTCCGCTTTTAATTTCCACCAGGGATCTTCTGTCCATTTGTACATTAACCAGAGTGAACTGATAAAATATCCGCTTGCCCATTTACTTCTATCCATGGTAAGCCATTGATGATGGCCTAAATGAGTTTCATAAGGATACAATCCCAGTGTCGTTTTTAAAAGATATTCTTCCAGTTTCTGTTCAGCATATTGAAGACTTGTTTCACCAAGCTGTTCAAGGGATTGTGCATGGATCCTATTGAAACTGCAAATATTAAATAAACTGGCAAATACAAGGATCAAAATAATATTGAAACCGTTGATTAATTTTCTATTCGAAAAACTAATCCTGAGAAAATATTGAGAATATCTTATTGTTTTAGTTCCGACGAAGGTTGACATTGTGTTTATTTATTTTAAAGATTTGCCCTAAGAACTGCATAAGGAGTAAAACCACCATGAAAAGTATAGTATCGATGCAAATTATAATACTTTCCCCATTCCTCCAATTTCTTATTATTGTATCAATGCCTTCTTGCTTACAGGTGGTTCTGTGCCTGAGTGCAGTTTTAAAAGCCTTTTATTACTTTCCTTTACAGCATCAATCAATTTGTTGTATGGACGATCGGTAATATCAACCATCCCCGTGTTATAGTTTTCACCATCCATACGTCCGGTAGAAGGTTGGTCTATCCATTGGAACCAATGTATACCTATCACAGCGGGGTGCACTGCTGAATTTTCGACGTAATAACGATAAGCAACACCTCTTTCTTTCAACGTTTTAGTTTGTACTAAACCCGCAGAAAGTCCACGGCCAGGTATTCCGAAATGAAACTCGCCGATGATGACCGGCAGCCCGGTGAGCTGGTATATATTTTGTATCTCCTTCAGATTTGCCACATAACTAAAGCTGGTAAAGCTGAATACATCGAAACATCGTTGTGATGCTTTAATGATTTGGGCCGGTGATCTACCAGCAAATCCACACCCTAGGATCAGGTGATTTGAATCGTATTTGCGGATATTTGCATTGATGATGTCGATTAATTTTGAGTAGGTATTATATACAAAGGTTCTACGTCGATCTTGAGTGTCCCCGCCGGTAAGATGTTTTTTCAGTTCACTTTGCATAGGTGTTTGTGGTCCAGCGAGTATGGCATCAACAAGTTCTAATTCCCTGTGGACCCAGGGAGGTTCCTGTCCAATTAAATACCCGAGCAGATATGGATCGTCTTTTCGCGGAGCGCATTGTGAGGTAGCAGCTGAATCAGTTTTTCCAATATAATCCGCAGCATATACATCTGGCATTCCCATAATTCCAGTTTCGATTCCCCAACCGCGAAGAAACAAAACATATGCTTTCCGATGGGAATTTTCAAGATCAGGGTCTGACCATTTTCCGATAGTATTTATGCCCCAATTGTCCATACGGCGAATAGTCAGATCTATCCATTTCTGATACCAGTCTGAACCAAATCGTCGATGAAGATTAAAAGTATAAAAGGATTTATCTCCTTTTCTTCCCAGGAGTTTGCCATCAACAAAAGTTCCAAGTAGTTTGCTATCAGTAAAAGCAGGAGGCCTGGCTGCAAATATACCCTCACGTCCTTCGAAGCGCGTATCGCACCAACCATTTATACAAGTAACACCAGTAGAGAAGAACAGATGACCATCAGGATCAACAAGCCACCATTTATCATCGATTTTCTCTACGCGGAAAAAACCGGATGCTTTAGCATTGGTTCCTAAATAACCACCGTATTGACAATACTTAAAATTTTCAGTATCAGATTGTAATGTCTTTTCTTCCTCGCTCCAAGCAGATTTCAGTTCATCGAGTGATTTGGCTAGGCCAGGATCGTCGTCGGGTATCCATTGACCAAACTCATCAACCAGGGGATTTGGTTCAAGAATAGCATCCTCAGCAGCCATGGTTAGCTTAACTGCGCGAATTTCGAGCGTTTGAGAACCAATTGGTCGCCTCATTACTACTCCCAGTGAATCAACCTCGTTGATAGGTCCAACACGGTCTGTGAAGCCAATGCAGCAACCAAGCCGTGCCATTTTACCCATTGTAGCCATATCCATACCTTGAATATTCCTTTTCTTGACATATTTCAGAGGTATAGATACACGTATCCATGCGCCTTGAAATGGCTGCATCCGCAGTTCACGGATTCCGTTGTTATCATAAATCATGAGATACCAACGCTGGGCAGTTGAAGATTTCAATTCGAAAGTTAAAAATTCGAATGAAGACCAGTCCCCTGGCAACTTAGGATTCAACGTATGAATGGCCCACTTTTGTTCTGAATAATCACCTTCGAAAACTGCTTTAAAGGTTTTAGCTGATTGAGAATAACCCGATATGGTGATGACAATCAGGAGTAATAATAGTAGTTTAATGCTTGTCATCTGTAAAAGGTTTTTTTAAGATAAAATCAAGTTTTACCCCGGGTTGTCGATAGGCAAGTTCCACGGTATGCTCTCCCACCAGGAAAGGATATTCCACTATACCGGTAAAGCTGTGCGAGAAAAACTTGGTTTCTTCACCCCAGACAGTATCCGGAGCCACAATTACCCGCCAGCCTAAGTTATCAACATTGTAATAGAAAGAGCTTAGTACATGACAAAAATTTCCAACTAATTGAAAATCAATAACATAATGTTAATAACTTGGTAATAACAAATGCATAATAATATTGCTTAAAGCCCTGACATTCAGTATCTTATGAGTATAATCCCAAATTATGACTCAACGATACATGGACACCAGGGCTGAGAATAAAAATACCATTTTATTCACAACATTATCTCAAATATTCGGGGACAAAATGAATTT
>SDBS01000367.1_pt1 | contig 42560 bp, 57 predicted proteins | sample 2277091 | NCBI WGS metagenome assembly SDBS01 (sample SAMN10404972, study PRJNA504765) | marine sediment metagenome | isolation source: marine sediment core GS10_PC15, 163 cmbsf | place: Arctic Ocean: Southern Knipovich Ridge | collected 2010
TGCCCACTGTCGCAGGTGCACGAGCAGGCGGTCGACAGTATGCAAGGTCTGCTGCGCACGTCGGTTGAAGGTAACTCCGGCACAGGTAAGCAGCCGACGTTGCCCAAGGGCACGCGCATTGTTGGTGACCCGCTGGTGCGTTCAATTATCACGGAGGAGAACGTTGATGGCTGAGGTGAAGACCGCGCTCGTGTGCCGCGCACGTAGTTGCGGTGGGTACTCAATTCCCACTGGTGTGCTGGTCGTCAGTCAAGAGGCGCCGCTGGATAAGAGCCAGGAGGAGATCGGCGTGATCTACGCCGCAGACGCGCAGGCGATCCACGCCTTGTTCATTGATTGCTTGCCGGTCGGCACTTTTGCCAAGCTGACCAAGCTAATGGTTGAAAAGGGAGTTTGACATGCCGAACATTTGTTACACCGAAAAGAAGTTCACTGCGCGCACACTCGAGGTGATTGAGCAGGCGGTGAAAATCATCGTCGAATATCAGCAGCAGGGTTTCAGTCTGACGTTGCGCCAGCTGTACTACCAGTTCGTGGCGCGTGATCTGATCGCCAATGAGCAGCGTGAGTACAAACGCCTCGGTGGGATCGTTAGCGATGCGCGGCTCGCCGGCTACGTTGACTGGAGCAGCATTGAGGATCGGACGCGTGAGCTGCAGCAAGAATCACACTGGAGCAGTCCATCTGCAATTGTGAGGGCGTGCGCCGATCAGTATCTGATCGACAAGTGGGCGCCCCAGTCCGAGCGTGTGGAGGTGTGGATCGAGAAGGACGCGCTCACCGGCGTGATCGACAGGGTGTGCAAGCAGCACGACACTGCCTACTTCTCGTGCCGTGGGTACGTGTCGCAGTCGGAGATGTGGGTCGCCTCTCAGCGGTTGCTGAAGTACATCAGCGCTGGCCAGCGTGTGACTATTCTGCACATGGGTGACCACGACCCATCCGGTCTCGACATGACTCGCGATATCCGCGATCGGCTATCGTTGTTCCTCGATCATGAGGGCGGTGCAGACGACTTCGAGGTGAACCGCATCGCGCTGACCATGGCGCAGGTGCGCCAACACAATCCGCCACCCAACCCGACCAAGCTGACAGACTCTCGCGCATCGGAATACGTGGTGCAGTACGGTAACGACTCGTGGGAGCTAGACGCGCTCGATCCACAGACGCTTGCTGGGTTGATACAGAAACACATCGGCGAGCTGTGCGATGGGGACAAGTGGGAAGATTCCGAGGTGGAGGAGCACGAAGGACGCCAGCGGCTCGAGGTGGCTGCGGACGACATGGAGGATGAGCCGTGACGGTAGACGCAGCGACGACAATCTCGGCGGGCATGATCGCTCAGCGGTTGAAAGCCATGCCCGCGAGGAGCACAGAAGAGGAACGCGTGCAACATGCGTTCGAGCAATGCTTGCTTGAAGCCAACACTTGGATGTGCGGCGACGACGACGACAAGTTTCGCGCTGGCGCCGGTGGGCTCTTGATCTACTACTACGAACGCGACAAAGCTGTCTTCGATCGTATCGGTAATGAGCTGAATGCTCTGCAAGCGGTGTCCTCGTTAATCCAAGGTGTCCCAGTAAACATGGAGGCGGTGAATCTGCTAGAGAAACCGCTTGGTCTGCTGGAGGCGTGGCACGCAGCAAAAGGGAAGTGATGCCGATGGGACAAGAGATGCACGTCAACCGCGGGATCGCGATCGACTTCGTGCGCGAGTTTCTCGTCATGCACGCTTGCAAGTTGTCTCCTCAGCACGAGGATGAGCTGCGTGAAGCGGTGGAGGGTTTGCTCGATGAGGGAGAGGATCTACTGGTGGAGGTGCAGCAGGAGAAAGGCGAAGCGGAAAATAAGCTGACCAAGTTGCTCGACAACACCAAAGCGCTCGCTTCGTGGTTGCGCCAGGTGCTCGATCTGGTGAAGCGCGATCCGCTGGGCTCAACTGCTGAGTGCCCCTGCTGTGGTGATCCGCTGGAGGATGGTGAGCACTACGAGTGCGATCTGTTCAACCTTCTGCGCCGGGATGAGATTGGCGGCTGATACATAGTAAGGAGCGTTTGCGAATGACCAACAACACACGAGATCACGATCCTAAACTAGACGGGGCTGCGAAGCCGGCGAGTCCGTACATGGGTGACATGGGTGCCGGCGAGTTCGCCGAGTGCACCGTCTGCGCCACGAAACGAGGTACGCCACAACTGTGCAACCCATGTCTGCACAACCGGTGGGCGGTGGCCCAGGTGGTCGCCGAGCGGGACGAGTATCTGAAGCGGGCACAAGAGAACTGGGAGATGCTACAGGTGGCAGACAAGCGCGCCGAAGCCGACCTGGCCACAGCGCGGGGGCGACTACGCGACACGTGCCAGATACTGGTGGCGTGCGTCGGCGCCGATGGGCCTACCAATGCGGAGGACGTGGCTCGCGACATTGTTGCCGAGGTGGCCCGCCTCAAGGCCGAGCTAGCCCAGCGCGGGGAGGTGCGGGAGCTGCGGGCGGCGGTCAAGCGTTTGTTGGCGATGTCCCTAAACGGATCGGTCAGAGACGAGATGGCCGCAAGGGCTCGGGCGCGCAAAGCCCTTGCCGCAGTGGACGCCGAGCTGCCTGAACTATCAAAAAAGGACACAACGAAATGACAGCGAAGAAACGACAACGAATTATCCTCTGCTGCGGCGCCAACGGGCGCGCGGTTATCATTGGAGACGTCGACAAAAAGCCGGTCAAAGGGCAGGCGGTGACACTCCACAACGCCCGCATGGTGCTCTATTGGCATGAGCGGTGCGGAGGGCTGCTTGGCATGGCGGCCAATGGCCCAAGGGGCAGTACGCGGATCACCGCCGCCATCCCGTGGACCACCGAAACTGTGTGGCAGGAGGCGTGCGCCGTTTCCGCCAAGGCCGCGAAGGAGATCGACGCATGGCCGGCATGTTGACCGGCTACGGCTCCGGCTCCGGCTACGGCTACGGCTACGGCTCCGGCTACGGCTCCGGCTACGGCTCCGGCTCCGGCTACGGCAACGGCTACGGCGACGGCTCCGGCAACGGCTCCGGCAACGGCGACGGCAACGGCTACGGCTACGGCTCCGGCTACGGCTCCGGCTACGGCGACGGCTACGGCGACGGCTACGGCTCCGGCTACGAACTACCCGATCGGATCGCTGGCTTTGTAGCCTTTGTCCAGCGCACATTCGCCGTGTTGCTAATAGGCTGCGAGGTGCATACCGTGGCGCATTGGCGCAACAACTACATCGAGATTGCCGAGCGCAACGGTGTCACCATCACAGCCGCGCTGAGGCGGCAACTAATGGCCGCGCTGGACTTGGCCGAACTGCCGGAGCTGGCGGGGGAGGGGTCGTGACTGTTCACGTGTACCAAACGAAGGGCGGGCTGGTGGTCGGCATTGACTGCCCCGGATTGCCTCTCGATGATATTGACCGACTGGAGCGGCGCCTGATCAAACACTACAACCGCAATCATCACCGGTATGCAGACTGCGCCACGGTGGGTGACGTCAACCGGTTGCTGGAGAGCATTGTGAGGCGATGGTTAGAGCCCCCAGCCGCGGCGAAAGGAGGGCGGGCGTGAGGTTCAGGTGCGTATGGTGCGGCCGAGAACAGGTACCAGAAGCGGAGGGTGGCTGCGACGACCTGGAGTTAGCGTTTCACGAACCGGACGCCGGTGACGATAATGGGCTTTGTGATGCGTGCTGGGCAGAACTGGACGCAGCCATGCGCTCGCTTGCAGACGGACTCTTTGGGTGGCTGCCCGCGGCGAAAGGAGGGCGGGATGGGTGACCTGAGCAGATACGACGGGCGGCTACCGGAGCCACCATACGAGACGGACGACGACAAGGACACCCGCATCCGCACCCTGACCAAGGCGCTGCGGGAACAGTTGGCGGCGTACGAGAGCATCTACAATTGGGTGCGTGAACACCTTTACGCCACGTGTCCGGCCGATGGGTGCGACGACGGCCCAGGGTGCATGCCGTGCATGAAGGAATGGGCAAGCCCGAAGTCCTCCGCGCCGCCCTGGCCGAGCTGCGGGAGCCGAAGAAAGGTGGGGATGATGATGATGAATGAGCTACTAGAGCCTGGCCAGTGCCAGCGATGTGAGCGGCTGGAGCAGCAACTAGATGATTTGCTGCTGTGCGCCGAGTGCGCTGCGCAATGCAAACTAGATGCGCGGTGCTACCAGTGTGGCGAGTTGGCGGCAGAACTCGACGCAGAACGCGCCGCCCACGCCGTGACTCGTGCGGAGCTTGCCGAGGCGAGCGGCTCAGTGCTGTACCACAAGGCACTTGAGCTGGCGCAAGAACGCGACGCGGCGAAAGCCAGGCTGCGCGATACGTGCCAGATACTGGTGGCATGCGTCGGTGCCGACGGGCCCACCAATGCCGAGGATGCCGCGCGCGATGTTGTTGTGGAGGTGGAGCGGCTCAAGAGCTGTCTGTCCACGGCGCATGAAGAGGCCATCGACTGCAACGAATGCCTGGCTGCTGGAGGCCGACTCGTGGTGCGGTGACTTCGGTTGGTGCGATCTCGTGCATCTGCATTGTCTGGCTGAGTCGGCCGAGGCATGCCGCGTCTACTCGGTGTTGGGGATTTGTTCCGACTCCGGCGAGATCTGCTGCGAGATTCCAGACGGTACACATGACTGCAAGAACATGGAACACTGTAGTGGTCCGCTCATGGGGGTTGCCCTGACACCGTAACTTATTGCAGACACAAAGAGTTACTTCTGCTTTATTGCTCTGGGTGTATTGTTCGGGCCGATGGGTTGGTATTGATGGTGGAGTGGTCGATGGTTGGTTCAGCAATGAAACGCGCTCGTGCGTGCTGGGACGTCTCGCTAGAGCAGGCGGCTAGTGCCGCCGGCATTTCGCTCGAGAAGCTCAGGCGCATTGAGGCCGGCGAGAAGAAGCCGAACGACATCCTGCTGGGTTTCTACGCTTTCCGTTACCGCTGCGACCTTGATGAGTTGAGGAAGGCGCGGGACGATCCCAACAAGCCGAAGCCCACCCACGTGTGCAACGTGATGGTGCGGCTAGGGCGCCGAAAGGATTCTCCGGCGGATCGCGGCTGCTCGTTCTGCCGCCGTTCGATGCTGGAGGTTCGTTTCTCGGTGCGCGCGCTTGAACACCCACAAGCGCGGATCTGCGATGACTGCCTGCTGCACTGCACCGATGTGATGCGCCGGGCTATTTACGAGGGGACCTGTTGACCGCTTGGCGGTAGGCGGGCACCCTAAGCAAACGTTTCACGGGAGAAGACCATGTCGAAGAAAACCAAGAGTATCAGTGTAACGGTTGTGGATGACCCCACAAACCGGAATGTCCAGTTTCGCTTTCAGACGAAGCGGGTCCGCGACCCCGAGACGGGTAAGAAGACGGAGACGACAGAGCTGCACGCGGTGACAATGATCGACGTTGCACTCGAAGGACGTGTTGAGCAGAAGGTGCACACGGAGGTCGTGGATGATGCGCTGGATGCGGCCGGCGTCGAGCGATCGACCATGACGCTCGATGAGGCGATCGACTTCTTCCACGCCAACGCGGAAACGAAGCTCGGCTACGTGTAGGCTGCGTCTCGTGCTAGTGTGGTTGGAACGCAACCACACTAGTAAGAGGTGAGCCATGCAACCGTTCCTCGTTCAAGCCATCGACGTTCTCCAACCACTGCTACTGTTGATCCTTACGTGGGTGAGCGTCGTGGTGGCAAATTGGCTGCGCGCTAGGGTGAAGAACGAGTACGCCCAGGGCGCGCTTCTTCGTCTCGAGGATGCGGTGCTTACCGTGGTCAAGGAGTTGGAGCAGACCATCACAGCTGACCTCCGCGAGGCCGCTTCGGACGGCAAGATCGATTCTGACGAGGCCAAGAAGATCCTAGTCACAGCCGTCGATCGAGTGAAGGCGTACCTTGGCAAGCGCGGGGTGGCAGATCTGAAGAGTATCGCCGACACCGCCGCGCTCGAGGCCATGATCGAGGCGAAGATTGAAGCAGCTGTTCTCGACCTGAAGAATGGTGACGCCTGACCTCTCGTAATCCAGCGCCGGTTACATAAGGTGATCGTGAAGCAGTGGTGGGCTGGGCAGCACGGGCTCGGCTGACGCCGCGGCACCGACCCTGGATCGCACAGCGCTGCGCGTGACCTGCGGCGTGCTGGGTGTTCGGGCCCCGCGCGCGCCCGTGTGCGCGTAGAGAGATCGGTGCCGCACAGGGCAGCTGAGGGGCAGCACGGCCGGTCTGTAACTGCGCGTAATCATTGGGCTCCTCATACGATAGATAAAAGAGATAAAAGTTCTTGCACAGATGGGGCAGATGACCCATAATGTAAAGCATGACACGGAAACAGCACGCAAGCCGCCCCCGTCGCGAGAGCCTCACCAAGCGGCTCGGTGCCAAGGCTCGGCGCATTCGCGAGCGCGACGGCAACCGCTGCGTGTACTGCGGCGCCATCGAGGGTCCGATGCACCTTGACCACATCATCCCGCGCAACCAAGGCGGCGCCGACACAGCGGAGAACCTGGTCGTCGCTTGCGCCAGCTGCAACTCGAGGCGCCAGGACATGAGCCTGCGCCGCTACATGCGCTATCTGCGCGAGCAGCTCAGCTGGACCGCCACCCAGACCACCAACTGCTTGCGTCGCGTGCGCCGGCACCTTGCGATCAGCATCTGAGGAGTACCGAACATGACGACCACGCCGCAAACCAAACTGACCAGGACTGACCGAGGATACGAGACGCTAGACGGTTATGTAGTGTTCAAGTCTCACGGCGCGTACATCCGAAGCAACGGCCTAGTAGGCTGCTGCGTTGCTTTTAGAGTGCTGAAGGACGGCGTCTCTCTAGGGTCGTCGCCAAGTTTCGCGGGCGCAAAGCACATCATCGGCAGGGACCGAGACGCATAAGCAAGGCCAGCCGCCCGCCCCAGAGCCACCGCCTGGGGCTTGAGGGCGTAGGAGAACCTAGAGCATGATGATCAGCTACCGCCGAATTGTTGAGGGCAAGACAGACATCCTAGAGGCTCACAAAAGGCTCCGCGGCACCCCTGCTTGGTGGCAGGCGCAGTACCTTAGCAGCGGTTACGACTACGGCGACTTTGACGAGTTGTCAAAGAATTGGGCCGCGCTTGAACAGGTGGAGGACCGCACCTAGCTGCTCACAACAGCGATCCCGCCCCAGAGCGCAAGCCTGGGGCTTGCGGCGGTGGAGGATATGAACATGACGACGACCAGCACGACTCAGGCACAGACCATCTCAGAGCGATTCGGAAACGACGGGCAAGCGTGGGAGGACGGCGACGGCGTAGCGCTGGTAGACGCACTAGGCACGGCCGGTGCCCGCTGCTGGTCCAACCGCTCCGACTCTACCCTCCGCTACCAACTACCGGACGGCTCAGCTGTTATTATCACCGGCGAGGCCTGGGACCTGGGCATCACCGACGATCCCGACCCCAACGCCGTCGACCGACGCGAGTGCGTGTGCTGGTCAGAGGACGGCGTGACGTGCCGCGAGCCGGACAACTGCTCGTGTAGGTGTCACGACGAGAGGCCGAGCCAGTGACCCGAGGTGACCTGCTAAGGCAAGCCAAAGCGCTGATGGCGGCCCGCCATCGCAGCCATCTAGGGAGCCACGACAATGAAGGCAGCGTATCATGAAAAGTGATTACACCTACATCATAAGCGCCAGCAGTGACCCGTCCGAGGTTGGCCAGGTTATCGTGACCAAGCACGAGACGACAGAGCGCTCCGAGTCTCGCCTAAAGGCGCTGTCCAGCCTGTATCACTGCGAGATCGTGTGTGTGCTGGCTGGTCGTGCCATCGTGGCTCGGGCCATTCCACTGCCCTTCGAAGGATCGAGGATCGAGTACCCCGCGCGCCCTATCGCAAAACGTCACTTTGCCAAAAAGCGGTGACAATTCCCGTCACCCAATAACGTTAGCAATTCCTAACGGTTAGAGACGGCGCAACGGGCCGCGTGGGCAGGCGTCGACTGCAGGTGTCAAGGCAACTGTGGGACACATGGCATGGCCCCTACGATGCGTTGCCGACATGGCTAGCGCGTCGCTAGCCACCCCCGCCCCAGAGCCCCTACCCGGGACTGGGGCTTGAGGGCGTAGGAGAACCGAACATGTTTCAGAACGCGATCCAGTCACTACGTGATACCGACCCCGAGCGGTTGGCGATCTACGAGCGGAAGCTCACCGAGTTGACCTCGGCGTACACCCAAGTGGGTTGGCGGCGAGTGCGCCGCGGGCCGTGTGGTATCGAGGTGCAGGTCAGCATCGGCAAGCATCAGATCGATCTGCCGGTGACGGCCGACGAGGCGCTGGCGCTGGTGTCAGGACGGGCCCACGTGCTCACCCGAGCTGTTGGGACATCGCGTGGCGCGTGCCGCATCGAGATCAAGCCGTGCAGCACCCAGACGGCCGACGTGCACGAACGGGCGAAGCGGGCGAAAAAGGAGCGGGAGATCGACGCCGAGGCCGAGGAGCGGGCGCGTAAGCTGTGTGCCATCGAGACGCGCCTCGGCAAGCTCGACGAGCTAACGATCCGGCTTCGCGCCGAGCGTGACGAGTTGATCGCGCAGGACACCGAGTGCGCAGCATGACCCAGCCGCGGGCAAGACGCTGGTACAAGAAGGACGTGAAGGCGATGCTCGGCGCGCTCGACCATGTGTGGTTGGTGGCGCAGCCGTTACCCAGCATGATGGGCCTGGCTGCCGGGGCGTTGGACGAGGCGCGAGGTCGGTTCGTTGCTCTCGATCGTGCTCGGTTGGTTATTGGGCACTTCGCCAACCTCGCTGCGTTGTTCGAGAGCCGCGCGAAGGAGCAAGCCGATGCAGTCGTCAGCTTCGTTGAGACGCGCGCCTATGGTGACTCGACCGAGATGATGGTGGAGCGGTTCGAGAAGCTGGCAGCTGGCACGCGCAAGGACGTTGCTCGGCTGCACAAGCTCATCGAGCGGATCGAGAACGAAGGACTACCGGCGGAGGTTGTGGAGTTCGATCCCACTCAGCCGCAAGCACAGTAGGAGAACGAGATGCAAATCACTTCGTTCATGCAGAGAGAAGGGGTCAGCGCCGGGCTGACCGTAGCGTCGATCCACATCGAGGGGCGTTCGACGCACTGGCCCGACTTGCCGTGCCAGCCGGGTGTCTACGTCGAGATCTGCCGCTTCCAGAGTCGTGCTTGGCAGGCCGACTGCTACCTGGAGCTGGCCAACCGGGAACGCACACAGTGGAGCGTGCGTCGGAACTTCGAGACGCGTGATAAGGCGGCGACGGAGGCTTCCCGGTTTGCGATGGCGGCGCTTGAGCTGCTACGTCGTTCGTTGGCTGGCGAAGAGGTGGAGACGCCGGGCGCCGAGCGCGAACGAGTAGCGCGCGCACGAGCCAAGAGCAGCTCAGCGTACAGGGTTGCGGCGCAGGTGCTGGACGATGCTCGTGAAGAGAAAAAGCTGGCGACCACACCGGCGCAAAAGGAGCGCTTGTGGGTGCTGGCTCACGAGGCAGAGACGCACATGAGTCGGCTCGAGGAGGACAAGGTTGCGGCCTTTCACGAAGCGCATCACTGGTCGGAGTTCGCGGAGGAAGCACGAGCATGAAGGTTTCTCTGAAAGCAATCGCCGGGCATCTGATCGCGATCAAGCAACCGGACGCAGGTGTCTGCTCCTCGATCGAGTGTCTCGATTACTACTGCGTGGAGTGCGGTATGTCCCCGATGCACGTCGCCGGCACCGGTATGCACTTCGCGTCAGGCAAGGATCGACATGACACCTACGAAGCCATCGCGTGCTGCACTCAGTGCAGGGTACGCGTTGGCACGCTCCGCGTAAGGATGAACACGCTGTTTGGCATCGAGGAAGACGAGCGCGTGCTCAACGGAAGGTGCCGCGTTTTTTGATCGGTGCTGGTGGCCGTTTGATGTATACTGAAGCCATGAAAGAGCTGTGGAAGACGGTGCCGGAATGCACGCGTTACGAGGTGTCGTCACTAGGGCGCCTGCGTCGCAAGTGTACTGGGCGCATCTTGAAGGGTGGAATGTCCAGATACAAGTCGTTCACACCGATCGACGACCATGGGCGTCAACGTTGTCTGTCCGTGCACAAGCTCGTTCTAACGTTGTTCGTCGGTCCCTGCTCCCGCGGTCAGGAGACTCGCCACCTCGACGGTGACCCGTCCAACAACAGGCTGGACAATTTGGTATGGGGTACGCGGTCGCAGAACAACGGCGAAGACAAGATCGCTCATGGCAGGTTGTCTTGTGGCGAGGCGCGCCCCAACGCGAAGCTCACCGAGGATGCTGTGCGTTTCATTCGTTCCTCCGGTCTTGGTGTGCGCCCACTTGCTCGTAAACTCCAGGTTAGTAGATGGGCCATCCGTGACGTGCTGGATGGTAAGACCTGGAAGCATGTTTACTAGCTGCGGAGACAGGCATGATCGACGCTTTTATTGCTGCTACGGAACACCCCCAGCTCTCTCAACGAAGCGTTGCTAGGGAAGTTGTTTTTGTTCTTGTTCACCACCGGCGCGTTACTCCACCGATCCTTCAGAGGATGGCTGGGCAGCTCGGCCTCCCTAGGAGCTACGAGGCCGGTGACATGCTTGCGCGGATGATGGAGGCGGACGGTTGGATCTGCGCTTCCGCGGTTTCGTTCGTTGGCAAGGGCACGTCTGCGGTTTCGGCCTACGCACCAACAAGGAAATGGGAGGCGCTCGTCGAGGGTGTTACCTGATTCAGCTTCTACCATCGGTTTCATGAAGGGCGCCCATTGTGGCGCCTTTCCTCGTTTGTGGGGTACGATGAGCCCGTGAACAAGCAACAGGAGAAGGAGCTACGTCGCGACTTCGCACTGATCCGTACGTTCCTGGTCGACGGTCTCGAGCCACACGTGATGCGGGGGCGTTTGGGGTGTGGCATCGCCGAGTTCGAGAAGCTGCTGGAAGGCTTCTACGAGGCCGAGGCGGATGACGTGCGCGAGCGTTCGACCGAACGGACCTACGCGGACTATGTGCTTGCGCAGTCTCGGAACGTGAAGGACCTGACTGATCTGCTCGAGGAGCTGACTGGCGAGGAGAAGACTGGATCAGCACGCGTCTCAGCGATTAAGGCGCGCGCCGACATCTACGATCGGATCATTACCAAGGGGCAGGAGTTCGGGTTCGTTAAGCGCAAGCCGCAGGAGAAGATCATCGCGGGCGTGATGCTCGAGCGGTTAACTAACGACGATCTCCGCTGCGCTATCACGGGCGAGCTACAAGAGCTTGGTAACCTGATGACCCGCTTCGGTGGCGGCAAGAGCATCACCGACGTACAACCGGGTCAGATTCACCGCTCACCTACCAAAACCAAAGCGCTTCCGCCAAGTGGCGTCACGCCCAAACGCGCTCGCAATCCAGTGCACGGCGGTCGCCGCGTTGTGAAGGGGTCGCCGAGCTGATACAGTCGGAGCGCGCCCGAGTGCACTAGCACAGGTTCCGGTTACCGATGCCAGGCCGAGGATCGTCAAGGGCACATCGACGGCAACACAACGAAAGAAGGAGTCGAGAATGTCATCAGGTGCAAAGCGGATGGTCACGGGCGGCGTGATCGGAACAGGCAGCGCGTTCAACGTGAAGACGGTGGGTTTCCGTCCCACGAGGGTGGAGTTTTTCAATGCTGACGGGCTCTGCCACGCGTACTGGCAGAACACCATGGCGAATGCCTCGATGGTGCTCACCATCACCGATGGAACCATCACCTTCGAAACCTCGGACGGCATCACGCCGCTGGCGGATGGCTTCACGGTCGGAGCAAACTCTGACCTGAACGTGGCAACCCAAGTTTCTCACTGGGTCGCGTTCGACTAGGCCACACCGGAAGCAACAGCAACGGCAACGAAAGGAGTCAGAAGATGTCATCCGGTGGAATTCGTAAGGTTACGGGTAGCCTGTTGGGAACGGGCGCCTCGCGGAACGTGAAGACGGTGGGCTTTAGCCCCAAACGAGTGGAGGTGCACAACGTCGCCTCTGGTGGGAAGAACAAGCTCTACTGGCAGGACACCATGGCGGACGCTGCTGGGATCAAGACCCTCGCAAACGGCACGGTCTCGGAGCTGTCAACCCTCGGCATCACGCCGCTGGCGGACGGCTTCACGCTCGGCGCAGACACGGATGTCAACGTGTCTGGCGAGAAGGTGCACTGGGCAGCGTTCGGTTAGAGGCACGTGGGGCATCCCAAGGTAGTCCCTTACGTCAAGGGCGCCGCAAAGCAGATTCGCACGGCCGATCGTGTACAGCTTGTAGAGATCTACGAGCGGTACAGAGGGATGGGCCTCGAAGCTTTGCGGCGTCTGATCGTCGAGCAGGACCGGATCGACGTGCTTGCCGAGGTGGTCCTCGGCTACACCGTCACGCCGATGCACCTGGCGATGATGCAGTGGCAGTTCCTGCATCGAGATTCGCTGATCCTCGCGTTCCGTGGTGCGGGCAAGACGAGTGTTGCAACCGTCACCAAGGCGATCCATCTGCTGGTCAAGGATCGCAATCTGCGGATCGTCCTAGCGTCCAAGAGCAAGGGTAACGCAGAGAGCTTCCTCAAAGAGATCAAAACCCATCTTGAAGGCAACCGGCTGCTTGCCGAGCTGTTCGGGGAGTTCTACGATCCGCACAAGGTTCCCAAGTGGGACAACGCCGAGATCGAGGTAATTGGGCGCACGCAGGTTCATCGTGAGGCGAGCGTCACCTGTGTCGGTATCGAAAGCACCGTGGTTAGCAAGCACTACGACGTTGCCATTTCTGACGACGTTGTGGATGAAGACAATGCGCGCACCAAGTACATGCGTGACAAGACGCGATCTTGGAACTACCAGACTCTCGAGCCGTGCATCGAGCCGCCGGACAAGGGTGTGCCGCACCGCGGAGAGCACCACCGTCTCGGTACGCGCTACCACTACGATGACCTCTACGGTCACCTGGAAGCGAACGAGCTGAAGGATGCCACACTGACCATCCCCGCACTCGACGAGAAGCAGCGCAGTGCGTGGGTGGACAAGTTCCCCGTGAGGTGGTTCCTCAAGAAGAAGATGACGGCCGGCACGATCATCTTCAACGCGCAGTACCAGTGTGACACTGAAGCGATGAAGGGTGAGGTTTTCCAGTACGACGACTGTCAGCAGATCAACCCGTCGGAGTACCCACCACTGGACGAGATGGTGGTGCTGATGACTGGCGATCTGGCCATCTCGGAGGACACGAAAAACGACCAGTTCGCGGTGATTGTTGTCGGGTGTATTGGTAAGCCTTTCTGCGGCAAAGATCCTGACGCGATGTACCTTCTGGACTTCTACGCGGGGCGGTTGCGCTTCTCGGAGCAGACCAAAAAGCTGCTCAAGCTGTACGACACATGGGACCCTGTGCTCGGTGGTGTCGAGGCCAACGCGTATCAGAAGGCGCAGTATCAGCAGCTAGTGGACGAGCGCGGTACCTCAATCCGTTTCGTGCCAATCTTCACCGACAAGGACAAGCTGACAAATGCCTGGAAGCTGTCCGGTATGTTCGAGTCCAAGCGCATGTTCTTCAAGAAGGGTGTGCACGGTCCGGTGGTCGATCAGCTAGTTCTCTTTCCGAATCACCGCTTCAAAGACTTGTTCGATGCGCTGTTCATGGCGTACAAGCTATTCAAGAAGAGGCGTCGAAAGAAGCGCTCCAAACGTAAAGAGCCGGGAGTGATCTGATGGGTGAAATCGCGAAGCAAGCTCAGGTGGAAGCCGCCGAAAAAGGAAACGCTACGAACAAGAGTGCTTTGCGCGAGACGCGCATGCTCGCTTTAGTCATTCCTCTGGCCAAACGAGAGCGCTCTGAGGCGCCAGTTGCGAAGGGAGACGAGCCAGGTAAGTCGCAAGCAGTCACGGAGGATCCGTGGGAGGCGCTTGCGGCGGATGGCGAGATCATCGAGCCGCCGTTTGATCTGTTCACGCTTGCGATGCTCAACGAGCACAGCACAGAGCTAACGCCGATCGTCGATACCATGGAGACGAACATCGACGGTTTCGGCTATCACCTTCGCTGCCGTCTTTCGGGTAAGGACTTGGAGAACAAGAAGAAGGATGTGCGTGCTGAGTACGTGCGCCTGACCAACTTCTTCAACAACGCGAACCTGCGTGACTCGTTCACCAAGTTACGCCGCAAGAGGCGGCGTGACCTGGAGATGACAGGCAATGCCTACTGGGAGGTGATCCGTTCGGCGGGTAACAAGATACAAGGTTTCGAGCACCTGCCGAGCTACCAGCTGCGCCTTTCGCGCTTGGATAAAGAGGCGATCAAGATCAAAGTGCCAGTGCTCGAGTTGCAGGAGGACGGCAGCTACGCCGTGACGGAGATTCAAGCGTGGCACAGGTTCCGTCGTTACGTTCAGGCACGCATTGTTCCTTTCAGCGGCATGGGTGTGTCCGAGGGGGGCATGGTGCGTCGGTGGTTCAAGGAGTACGGCGACCCGCGTGTGGTGGACAACCAGACAGGCAAGGTTGTGGAACCAGAGGACGTAGAGAACTGGGATAACAAAGGCGAGCAGATGCCCGAGTCCCGACGTGCGAACGAGGTGGTTCACTGGGACCTGTACTCGACACGTTCGCCTTACGGGCTGCCGCGGTACATCGGCAACCTGCTTAGCATCTACGGCGCGCGCGCCGCGGAGGAAATCAACTACGTTACCTTCCGCAACAACAACATTCCCTCGATGCTGATCTTGGCGAGTAATGGGCAGATAACGCAGGGATCAATTGAACGTATCGAGTCCTTCGTCGAGAGCGCGATCCAGGGTTCGGATAACTACTCCAAGTTCCTGATCGTCGAGGCCGAAGGCGATCTCGAAGGTGAGGATCCAGGCAACGTCAAGCTGGAGGTCAAACCGCTGACCTCCGATCAGATTCACGACGCGCTGTTTCAGAAATACACACGCAACTGCCAGGTCGCAATACGACGCGCATACCGTATCCCTCCGATCTTCGTTGGGGCGTGCCACTCGGAGGACACCGAGTTTCTTACTGAGCATGGGTGGCGTCACTTCGCTGAGGTTGCGGACGGCGTTCGAGTTGCGACCTACAACAAGGGATCGGGAGCGCTTGAGCTTCAGCTTCCGACGTCGCGCCACGAGTACGATTGGGATGGACCAGTGCTGCACCTCAAGAATCGCGGAATCGACGCGCTGGTCACGCCACACCATCGCTTCTGGACGCGACCGACCTCGGTCAAGAACCGGGTAGAGAAGCCGTGGCGTATGGTAGAAGGTCATCACCTGGCAGGAGTGCGCGGTGGTAACAGTGGCCACCTGGAGCTTCCTGTGAGCGCCTCGTGGGAGGCCGAGCGAGTAGACACGTTCACGATTCCGGCTAGCCCCAGAACGAACGCGTGGAATCCGTCCAAGGTCACCAAGAACCCGGCGCGCGATCTGGCACGGTACGAGCGCGCGAAGACGAAGAGCGCACCGCGTAACGTGTCGATGCACCAGTTCCTTCGGTTCCTTGGCTACTTCGTGTCCGAGGGCAGCACGACAGACGTGCGGGGGCCAATTACCCTCTCACAGAACGCGGGACCGATCGCCGACGCGATGCTCGCGGTGTTGCGCGAGCTGGAATTCGAACCGTCTGTGACCGAGTCAAGACTGGGTCAGCTCAAGATCGATGTCTGCCACGGTGGGCTCTGGGAGTGGCTGCGCCAGCACTGCGGAACCCACAGTGACGACAAGCGACTGCCGAGGTTTGTCTTCTCGCTGGCGACCGGGCAGCTGGAAATCCTTCTCGGCGCCATGATCGACGGAGATGGCTCCCTGCCCAAACGCGGCACTGACGGCTCGTTCGAGTATCCCACCACCTCGCGCCAGCTCAATGCCGACCTGCACGAGCTGTGTGTTAGGTTGGGCATCGCGCTGACTACACATGTGGTCCGTGGGGAGGAGCGCGGGCGAAAGGATCTCTTCGCTTCGTACGGTCACAATCACCGCGTGCATCTCATCCACCCGGAAAAGCACATCAAGGAGCTTCACTACAAGGGCAAGGTCGCGTGCTTTCATGTTCCGAACGACACGCTTGTCACCAGGCGCGAGGGGCGGGTTCTGATCGCCGGCAACACTGATGACTACTCGCGAGCAACCGCGGAAACGTCGCGGCGCTTGGGTGATGAACAGGTCTTCGCTCCAGAGCGTGATGAGTTTGATGACTTCGTCAACCGGCGTTTGCTGCCGGTAATGGAGGCGAAGTACCACGTGTTCAAGTCCAACTCGCCAAACACTACCGACAACTCGGAGCTAGTGCGGATCTTGAGCGGTGCCGAGAAGACGGGCGGGATGACCCCACGGATCGCGCGCCAGGTTCTCGAGGACATTCTCGGGATCGACCTGCCACCGTTCACCGCCGACTTCGATCCGGATACGCCGTTCAGTTTGACCATGGCTCAGGCGGTAAAGAACCAGGCGGATCCAACAGAGCCGGGGCAGCAGGTTACCGCGCTCAAGTCCATGATGGGTTGGGGTGACAACGAGGTGGGCGAAGAAGCGTTGGCGCTGGCTGAAGTGTTGCGCGAGGAGATCGAGAAGCTCTGGCGTTGGAAGGGCGAGCACACGAAGGAATGAGAGCTGGGCGCATATACGACATCCTCAACGCGCTAGACGAGATAGTTGCGAAGGCGGTCGGTGTCAGCGCCGACACGAGGATTGATCGCATCGAGACATTGATGCGTCAGTACCTGATCGTGGAGTGGGACCGTTTGGCCGCTCGAGCCGCGCGTGTCGCCGAGCGTGAGATAGCCGGTAAGAGACTGACCGAGGCGGACATCGTGCGGGTGTCCAAGGCAGTGGACCGCGAGATGCTCAAGTGGTCCAAGCGGGTGACCTCACGTTTCGTGCGTGACACCCAGCGGGTCTACAAGCTCGGGCGCCAGGATGGCGTCATCAGAGGTCAGCGTAGGAAGAAGACTGCGGTGCAGAAGGCTCCGGTCAAGCCCGAGTTTGAAATCGCCTTCGACTTGGTAGACGAGGAGGCCGTCGCGGCGCTCAAGCGCAACCAGACGTTCTGGATTGGGCAGCACTACGGCGCCAACGTGTCCTCCTTGGTGAGTGACGTGGCGCGTCAGACCATCATCGAAGCTGGCTACGGGCAGGTAGCCGCGGGGAAGGTGATGCAGAGCGCGATGGCCAAAGCGCTGACGAAGGTGCGCACGCCTACCAATTGGGCTGGCACCGATCGCTCCTATTTTCAAGGGCTCGTATCCAACGCGGCCACGACCGCTCGAGTGCAGGGGCAGCTCAAGAGCTTTGGTGATCTTGACTTCATCCACTACGAGTGGGTCAACCCAGACGACAAGCGTACTTGTTTTTTTCCCAATGTTCCTGTACTGATGGCGGATGGTACGTGGAAAGCGATTGGGAAAATCGAAGAAGGCGATCAGGTCATCACCCGGCGCGGTCGGGCGCGGAAGGTTGCTGCAACCTTCCGGCGGCAGGCGCCGCTCTGGGCGCGCGTCGCTCTCGATGACGGGCGAGCGCTCGTCTGCACGCACGATCACCGACTCGCGGACGCAGATGGCGGATGGGTTGAGGCTTGGCAGGCATTCGAGCATCGGGTGGAGCGAATCTCCATCGCGAGTGAATCTCCGATGTGCGAGCTGCGGTCGGAAGTTCGACAAGCCGAGGAGCCAAGCCAAGTCGGAAACCAACTTCTGCTCCTGGGACTGCGTCAAGAGGGCCAGGGCGAAGGAGAAGGCGACGCGCCCGGTCTACGCCTGCCAGAACTGCGGCAAGCCGTTCTCCCCACCCGCAACGCGGCCGAATCCAACGTACTGTTCAGATGCCTGCGCCAGAGTGGTTTGGAGCGGAGAGCGTGTGAAGAAGACGTGCGCGCAGTGCGATCGGAGCTTCGAGGTGCTGAAGACTGTCGCCCACCGCTACGACAACTGCTCGAGAGAGTGCTCCCTGCTAGCGAAGAGGGGTGGTTTCACAGTCGAGCAGCTGACGCTAAGTTGCGATCGCTGCGGCAAACATTTCCGGATCAAGCCAGTGGAGGCGAAGGAGAACAAGCGGCGGCACTGCTCGTTCAGGTGTTACAGGCTGAACGCGAAACCATCTCGATTGGAGGAAACGGTCGCGCGCTTCCTGGAGTCACACGGGCTAACGTTCCAACGCGAAGTGAAGATTGGGCACTGGGTAGTCGACTTCCTGATCGGCAAAACGGTGCTGGAGGTCGACGGCACGTACTGGCACTCGAAGCCGGATGCGCGGCTTCGCGACGCACGCAAGACGCGTCGGCTCCGTCAATGGGGCTACCAAGTAGTTCGGCTGCCAGAGGTCGAGGTCGGGAAGGGTGGGGCCCGAATCTTCGAGTTGCTGGCTGGTCCTCTCGGGTTGTCGATGTGCGGCTGAGTGTGTTCGACGCACCGGCGTGCGACATAGAGGTTGAGGAGGATCACAGCTTCGTGGTGTGGCCGGGCGTGGTGGTGCACAACTGCAAGCGCTGTTCTCATCTTAACGGCAAGACGTTCACCGTGAAGCAAGGGCAGCAGATGATGGCGGCTGAGCTTGCAGCGAAGAGACCGAACGATGTGCGCTCGATCCATCCGTGGGTCTCGTTCAAACAGATCACTGCCGTCTCGTCCAAACCCGGCCACGTCAGTCACGCTGACTCAGCCAACTTGGCGAAGGCCGGTGTTGCCCTGCCGCCGGTTCACTTCAAGTGTCGTTGCATTGTAGATGTAGCTTGAGCTAGATTTGGTCAATGCCCTACTCCGTGAAGGAGATATTCTACTCGCTCCAAGGCGAGGGATTGTTCGCCGGCCGGCCAGCCGTCTTCGTGCGTTTTGCTGGGTGCAACCAGTGGAGTGGGCGCGAGCAGGATCGTGACCGCCCCGGTTGCGCGAGCTGGTGCGACACCGACTTCGTTGGAACGGACGGCCCGTCCGGTGGGAAGTACACCGCGGATGAGCTGGTGCGTAAGGTGGCAGCGATGTGGCCGCAGGACTGGTCCGTGCCCTACGTCGTGTTGACCGGTGGCGAGCCCATGCTCCAGGTCGACGGTCCTCTGCTTAAGCAGTTAGCTGAGTGCCGTGTTGCCATCGAAACGAACGGCACTATCGCGCTGCCGCGTCCACTGCCTTTTATTACGTGGGTGACCCTCTCGCCGAAGCCGGGTGCGAAAGTGGTGCTCAACACGTGCGACGAGTTGAAGCTGGTCTACCCAAACGGATGCGAGCTGGCGGAGTGGGATGAGTTTCCGTCTGGGTACCGGTTCCTCCAGCCGATGTGGTCGCCAAACGAAGCGCAACGACAAGAGAACCTCGACGCCTGCATCGAGTATTGCTTGGAGCACCCAGGCTGGCGGCTCGGGTTGCAACTACACAAGGAGATCGGTTTACAGTGACTACAGCAACACGTCGCTTCGAGATCAACGCTTCACACCGCTTGCACGAGCATCCCGGTCGGTGCCGCAACGTCCACGGTCACCGTTACGCGTTTGAGGTGACGGTGACGGCAGATGACCTCGGTAGCGACGGCACCGTGATCGACTTCAGCGACCTGAAGGAGCTTGTTGGCGGTTGGCTCGATCAGAACTTCGACCACGCAGCGATTGTGTGGGAGCAAGATGTGGAGTGGCTGAAGTGGCTGCGGGGCAACAAGCAACACATCTACGTGATGGATGATCCGCCCACGATTGAGCACATGGTCCGTCTGGTTTTTGACGCGGCGGCTGATCTGCTCGACACATACGTGGAAGGTGTCCGTGTGGTGCGCGTGGTTGGATACGAGACGCCCAACTGCTGGGCGGAGTACCGGGGCTAGCGTGGAAAGTTACGGCATTCTCGAACGATCGAGACAGAGGTAGAAATATGCAGGGCAACAACGCGAGCGGCAAGCCGGCGACGCAGGGAGCAATCGACCTGGACGATCTTCCCACACCGGAGATTGAGCTGTTCGGTGAGGAGCTACAAAAGCAGCTCGACGGTGAAAGCTACGCGTTGCGGCGGGACAGCGCTATCAACAAAGCGACCGACACGTTGTGGGAGTACGATGCCTAGGAAAGTGGTTGACGTAGACCGGCTGCAGATCGTTCGAGACATGCTGATCGGCATCGGGGAAGACCCTGACCGGGAAGGTTTGAAGGAGACACCGGCTCGAGTGGTGCGCGCCTGGGCGGAGCTGTTCTGTGGGTACAAGGAAGACCCGATGGATCACGCCAAGAAATTCGAGGAGGGCTTCGATCAGATGATCGTGCTGCGTGGCGCGGAGTTCTTCTCGTTCTGCGAGCACCACATGCTGCCGTTCTACGGTACCGTCTCGATCGGCTACGTAGCAGACGGCAAGGTGATTGGCTTGAGCAAGCTGGCTCGCATCGCTGATTGCTTTGCGCGCCGGTTACAAATCCAAGAGCGAATGACCAAGCAGATCGCAACAGCCGTCATGGAGGCTATCCAGCCGAAGGGCGTTGCTGTGGTTGTGGAAGGCGTGCACACTTGCATGACCATGCGTGGCGTGAACAAGCAGAGAGCAACAATGTCCACAAGCGAGATGCTGGGCTTGTTCCGGGACAACTCCGCAGCTCGACACGAGGTGCTCTCCCTTATGCGATCGAAGGCTGATCATGGTTGAGCAATCCGACAAGCGCCCCGGTGCTGTTGTTCTTTTGAGTGGGGGGCAGGACTCGGCGACCGTGCTGTTCTGGGCAAAGCTTCGCTTCGGCAAGCTGCTAGCTCTATCGTTGAACTACGGGCAGCGTCACGTTGTTGAGTTGCGCGCAGCAGCAGCTGTTGCTGAGATTGCTCAAGTGGAGCATCTGGTGCTAGAGGAATCGGTTTTTGCCAGCATCGGAGACTCCGACCTCGTACGTACCGGTTCCACAATTCAAGCATCGGGAGGTCACGAAGATCAGGGTGCAAGCGACGGCTTGCCTTCCTCTTTCGTCCCAGGTCGCAACCTGCTGTTTCTCGCTATCGCGGGAGCGGTGGCGGTCAAGGAAAAAATGAAGAGCATCGTGACTGGTGTCTGCCAGACCGACTACTCAGGCTACCCCGATTGCCGCCTGGAGTTCGTTCAGGCAACACAGCGAGCGCTGACGCTCGCGATGCCTTCGTCAGCTGGCCCGCTAGAGATACACACTCCCCTGATGGATCTGACCAAAGCAGAGACGGTTCGGCTTGCCGATCAGCTGGGCGTGGATTGCTGGCGTGCACTGGCTGTGACGGTTACGTGCTACGAGGGCCAGCGCCCAGGGTGCGGTATTTGCCCGTCTTGTGCGCTGAGACGAAAAGGCTTCGAGGAGGCCGAGTTCGACGATCCCGCTGAGCAGTAGTATCGATCAAGTAGCTGGAAACAACGAGAGCGGCGCGTGCCGCGTGGAAGTAAGCGATGGCCAACAAGTTCCCGCTCAAGGAGTTCCGTTACTACTTCGCCACCGACTCCGGGGAGTACGGTACTTACGAACGCTACTTTCACGGTGAGGACATCCTGCTCTCGTACGCCTACTTAGCGAAACCGAAGTCGCGCGAGTTCCTAGACAAGATTCGCAAGCGCAAGGGTCGAGTGATGATTGACTCTGGTGGCTTCACCAACTTCACCGCGCCGGGCACGGTCAAGTTCGAGGCGTGGCGCGACTTCATGCTGGAACACAAGGGCTGGGTTGACGAGTACGTTCAGCTTGACGATCTCCGCTCGAGAGCACAGACGATCAAGATGTTCCATGCCGCTACCAAGGCGGGACTCGCCCCTCTGTTCGTTGATCATCTCTGGTTCAACCAGAGACCACCGGACGTAGACAAGCTGTGGAAGATGAAGGACAAGCTGTGTCTTTCTGGGTTCGCTAAGACGCGACCGGGACAAGAGAAGTTTCCCGGTGACCCAACGGCTCGTCTGGTTACCGCCATGAAGCGTGCGGACGACGACGACACTGTCACTCACATGCTCGCTGTTGGATCGCTGCGTAGATTCTTGGCGTACCTCCCGCGTATCAACTCGGTCGATTCCGCAGCGTGGGATAAGGCATCCGCCTACGGGAGCTTCCTCGTTCTGCGCACCGGCAAGGTCGGCGACATCGAAGTGCCGATGCTGGCTGGGTTCTCCCACCCTGGTGCTAACAAGCAGAGTAAGCCGCCACCGGCCGACGTCCGCGCGAAGGGCTGGGATGCTGTGGTGAAGGCGAACGGCTGGGAGAAGCAAAGCTGGGGCTTCAAAGCTCAGGCGGTATCGCTCTACCACGTGAAGCGCTACGTGCGGGCGATCCAGTCGTTCGACCCGCTTGATCTTCGCGAGAAGCTCGCTGCGCAGGACAAGCGCGTGGAGAAGATGATCGAAGACGGAACGTGCGATAGCTTCTACCTTCCAGATGCTGACCCACGTGATCCTAACTCGCACGAGCCGAGCTGGACGGGGTTCCCCTCCGATCTGGACGCCGCCAAGGCCGCTATGCCGCTCGAGCCGGCTAGCACAGGAAAGAAAGCTCCAGCGCAAGGTGCGCTCACGTCTTTCATTGTTGATCAGACAACGTTGTCGCCGGACATGATCGTTCGCTCCAACGTGGTCAAGGTGCTGATCGCTATCGAGAAGCGGAAGTCGACTGCCTACCTACTTGTGGAGGCGGGACCCCCGAACGAGTGGTCCGGTGGTGTAGCTGGCGTTCTCGGTAAGGACGGCCAGCAGCGTCTCAAGGCGCTATGGGAAGCGCTTGACAAGGTTGAGCAAGGGCGCGTGCTTCAAGCCTTCCACAAGATGTTCGGTGCCATCGACGTTGTCATCGAGCTGGAGGACACCTACGGCAAGCTCGCTAAGCGGATAGCGGCTGAGTCACTTGCTCCGTTGAGCAAACAAGAAAAGCACAACCACACCATCGTCATTCGCGGCAAGCGCTTCGAGACCTCCACAGATGTTGAAGGCGCAGATCACACACACAAGGTTCAGACCTCACGTGTTCCAGGTGGTGCACCCAGTCTCAACGCAATCACTGGACCACCGATTGCCGAGGGCTCGGGTCACGTTCACGAGATGAAGCTCGATGATGAGGTGCTGCGAACTAGCACGGACGTGCACAAGGCTGAGGACGCGGCTGTGATCAAGCCGTTCGCGGGCTACCCCAACTTCGACGCATGCGTGGTTGACCAGACGGGTAAGGGGCGCAGCGAGAGCGAAGCGCGGTCCATCTGCGGCGCGCTCCAGCGTGATACCGAGAAGCGTTTCGATCCCATCCCCTACTTCGAGCAGGTGCTCAAGAGTGTGCGCAGCGCTGGGAATTACTCTGCGCAGCTGACCGTGCCCATCATCAAAGTGGATGAGGCCAAAGGCATCATCACCGGCGTAGCGCTCGAGCCCGAGGAGCGTGACGCTCAAGGGGACATCATTAGCAAGGACGTGATCGCCAAAGCGGCTTACGACTTCCTCGCTCGGTTTGGTTCACCTGGTGGCTCTCGTCTTGGCGACATGCACAAGCGGTTCGGTGCTGTTGGTTGGCACCTGATCGAGTCGTGGATTCAGCGTGGCGATGTGACCATAGGCAAGGGCAAGGTTAAGGACGGCTCTTGGATGATGAGCTGGCGGCGCACACCAGATGAGCAAGGAAAGGCGGCGTTCGCTAAGGTCAAGAGTGGCGAGCGTACGGGGTTTTCTATCGGCGGTGTGGCAGCGGTAGAATGACACCAAAAAGAATCCGGTTGCTCATGCAGTAACCGAAGTCCTACCCTTGAGCGGTGGGTAGCGGAACGAAGCAAGCAGCTGATGGCGACAAGAAGCGTCGTATCGTGGACCTCCAGGTGGATGAGGTGTCCAATGTGGATCGCCCGGCCATCCAGCGTCAATTTCTGATCGTCAAGCGTTTGGAGAACGGCATGGCAGCTTCCGACACCGAGGTCACTGATGGGGAGTTTGGTGTCGTGTTCGAGGAGGTGACCAAGTCCCTCGAAGCCGCGGGCTTCTCGTTCCTCCAGGTGGACGTGGAGAAAGTCATGCCGGAGGATCTCGCCATGGCGCTGAAGGCCACCGTGCCTTGGATGCGTCGGATGGCCGGCGAAGCAGAAGGTGACACCAGAAAAGCGATCCTGCGCGTCGTTGCTTTTCTCTCTCAGGTTTCGAGCGGCGCGTTCCCCTCGCCAAACAGCGACAAACAGAAGGCCGCGGCAAGCGCCAAGGAGAACCTCGACATGGGCAAGAAGACTGCTGAAGAAGAAGAGAAGGACGCCAAGAAGGCTGCCGAGGAAGAGGACGAGGAGAAGAAGAAAAAAAAGGCGGGCGAGGACGAAGAGGACGAAGAGAAGAAGAAGGCGGACGAGGACGAAGAGGACGAGGAGAAAAAGAAGAAGACTCCCAAGTCCAAAGCCTTGTCGCTCGATGATGACGTCACCGATGCTCTGGTCGAGAAGGTCTTCGTGGCCATGAGCAAAGGGCGCCGGTTCACGCCGAAGCGCACCGCTACCATCGCGGAGAGCGCGAAGAACATGCTTGGTCTCCTGAAGGAAGCCGACGAAGAGGCCTACAAGGCACTCGTTGCGGGTCTCGACGACAAAACCAAGAAAGCCGACGACGAGGAAGAGGACGAGGAGAAGGGCAAGGGTGGCGTCAAGAAAGCTCTTGACGGCATCGCCGAGCGTCTCACGGCGATCGAGAAGTCACGTTCGCCTTCCCAGTCTGTGGAAGGTGACGGCGGTACCGACACCGAGGTCAAGAAAAAGGAAGGGCTCTGGGGCGGAATCCTCTAGGCCAACAACACGAACCGCACACAGAGGATTCGCAAGGAGGACATCGAGATGCCGAACGGAATTTCCAACGAAGAGCTGGTCGCGAAGGCAGTCATTACCACTGACGCTCTGGCCACGAACGGAAAGCTCAACACAGCACAGTCCAACAAGTTCATCGACTACGTCGTTGACGAGACGGTGCTCAAAGACAACGCTCGGGTGGTACGCTTCACCAACGAGACGTTGGACATCGACAAGATCGGAATCGGCAGCCGTGTGGCAATGCCGAAGGTCGAGGCCGCCGATCCGGGGCTGCGTCGTGGTGTCACCACCACCAAGGTCAGCTTGACCCCGAAGGAGATCGTAGTTCCGTTCGAGATCGGTGACCTCTTCAAGGAGATCAACATCGAGGGCGCCTCGGTGGAGGATCACATCATCCAGATGATGGCGAAGCAGCTCGCCAACGATCTGGAGGAACTGTACATGAACGGCGACACTCTTGGTCGCGCCGTTCTCGAAGCCACCATCAAGGGCGGTGGTTCCAGCACGCAGTATATCAAGGACAGCTATCTTGCTCTCCACAACGGTTGGGTGCGCCTCGCGGATGGTGGCAACGTCTACGACGCCGAGGGAACCAACATCTCCCTGGGTGTCTTCGGCGGCATGCTCCGCTCGATGCCCACCAAGTTCCGACGCAACAAGAAGGATCTCCGGTTCTTCATGTCGCCGGACCTGGCGCAGATCTACGTGGAGCGTCTCGCTGCCCGAGCTACCGCTCTCGGCGACCAGGCGACGCAGGGTCTGATCCACACCCCCTTCGGCGTACCGATCGTCGAGGTGCCGTTGTGGGACTTCCTACCCGAGATTGTCGAGCATCAGGTGTTGGCCAACAGCGGCACCGTCACGTTGCGCTACGGTCCGATCGAGGACGGCGACTTGATCCTGAGCACCAGCACGCTCGCCCAAACCCCCGAAACGGCCTACGTGGAGGACACCGACTACTCGGTGGACTACGCCAATGGCACGGTGACCAACCTGGACTCCGGGATCACCGGCGGTCCGACCATCAAGTTCACCTACAAGGCCAACCCGCAGATTCTGCTGACGCACAGCCAGAACTTCATCGTGGGTATCGGTCGCGACATCCGGATCGAAAAGGATCGCGACATCTTCAAGGGCGTGAATCAGTACGCCATCACCGCCAAGGTCGCTGTCGAGTTCGAGGAAGACACCGCGATCGTCAAGGGCAAGAACATCGGCCAGTCCACCTGACCTACGCGCCAGGAGGATTGACCAATGAAGGCCAAGATTGATCTGATCGAAGGGTCGTCGCTGCGGCGGCTCTCCGGTCGGTTGTACAAAAAGGATCAGCCTGTCATCAGCACCAACCCGGAAGAGATTGCGTACTGCGAAAACAGTACAGTCTTCCGAGTTACCATGCTGGGGCGGACTGCCGCGATGCAAGAGCGGAGCAAGAAGGAGCAGAACAAGAAGAAGGTGGCGCGGAAAGAGATTCCCATGCCGCCCCCCGCTCGTGCGGCTTCCACTTCTTCATCGGAACCGTCGCCACCTCCGGCATCGAAGCCTTCCCGCCCGGCGCGCACCTCGCGCACCAAGCGGGTCAAGGCCAAGGTGGCCCACACCGAGGAGGACTGACCAATGCCTACGATTGTAGTGCCCGCCAGCGTTACCATTTGCCAGGTGGATGACTTCCCCACAGTTGTCATCTTGGACGAGAAGGCAGCCAAGGGTGAGAAGGCGGCCAAGGTGAAAACCAGGGAGTTCGAGCGCACGCCGCGGGGCAAGCGCAAGATCAAAGGAGGCGCGCTGCACGTGCGACCTGCCTCCTCTCTCGAGGTCACCGACGACGAGTTGGCCCATCTTGAGGCGAAGCACAAGAAACTGCTGAGCCTGTGCATTGTCCACCGCCCGAAGAAGCCCAACCCGAAAACCGCAGTCAAGCCCAAGGTCAAAACCGAAGCTGAAGCGCAAGCTGAAGCCGCAGAGAAGAAGACTGCGGCGGATGCTGAGGCTGCGGAGAAGAAGCCCAGGGGCGGATCGCGGGGGGGCAAGTAGAGCGGGGCGTCCGTCGTGCTGAAGGTTCACCTGGCGGACGGCCAAACTCTATCCTTCGACTTGGGAGACGAGGAGCAAGCTAGGAAATGGCTCGAGTGTGCAGCGTCAGCGCGGTTTCAAGCAGCCGTGACCGGGTTGGCGCTACAGCACAACGGTGTCCAGATTGCTCTGCCCCGCCCCCGTGGTTTCAGCACGCTGTTCATGTTCGCCGAGCATGTGGACTCAGAGGGCCGCGCGAAGGAGGCTGACCGAGTGATCTGTTACGCTGGCGACGTCGGGGTCACTGCAACAGCACACTCTGGTCAGCGGTCGGTACGTGTCGACGTAGCCAAGTGCGGGCAGCTGAGATACAACCCTTTGACGAGGAGCAAACGATGACGACACCGAAGACCGTGAAGACCGGCGACACGGCAGACGATCGAGTCGTGCTGAGCGGAGCGCACACTGACGTGCCGACCGCCGACCCAGCAGCCGATGACAAGGGCTTCTCGCTCCAGGGCGCTGACTGGATGCACGTCTACCTGGAGCTGACCGGCATCACCGGGCTCAATGTCACGCCCTGGTACTACAGCAAGACCGCTGAGCAGTGGACCGAGGGTAATCAGATCGCGTTCACCACCGCTAGCCAGTCCGCGATCGTGGAGACCCGCGGTGAGGAGTACGTCTTCCTCGTCGCAGACGCCGTGACCGGCACTGGCTCTTTCAAGCTGTGGGCTGCCTACAACTTTGACGGGAAGGCCTACTGAGATGGGCCGCATTGAGCAATTCCTCGGTCGCGGTGCTGGATCTGATACTACGGCATTTCACCTAGGTACAGCCGCAGAGATCAGCTCATTGGCGCACAAGGACATCCCCGTGGGGGAGGATTGTGTCCTCATCGAAGACTCCGAGTCCGGCGACGTGAAGAAGTGCGTTCACGTGGAGAACCTTCTCTCGACGCTCATCCTCTGCCACCTGCAAAAGACCTATGTAACAGGTGGTCAAACAATGGACGAAAGCTCAGACAACTGGGCCGATTACCCTAATGCCGAAACGCTCATATTGTCGGTTGCAACCGCAACCGTGAACCGCGGCAGCGTCTATGACCCGACCGGGAACGGGAAGCTCACCGTTCCAGAGGACGGTGTCTATCTGTTCGAGGTTGGGGTCAACTTTTTGGACTATGACGACACTTCGCAATACAGCTTGCACCTCGGACGCAAGCCATTAGCTGGTGCCTTCGCGCAACTGTCGGAAAGACTGGAGACCGTTGGCGGCGGTAGCCGAGGTCATCAAACGCTCAAGTACATGGGCACGTTCGCATTAGGGGACGAGCTAGACGTTCGCTGCGGGAATGATTCTACGTCAGCGCAGCCTGCGAAGTTGAATGCGTTCAGCATTACCGTGCAGAAGATGTGAACGTGATCTCCAGTCCTACAGGTGGTGGCGGTCTGAGCGTCGTCTTCGAGAGGTGTTCGGCCACAAGCAAAAAACAAGGTGTTGCACGCCATGGAATTCTGGACGTGTAGGGAGAGAGTAAAATGATCATCAAGGCGAATGAGCAGATCGGGCGTGACCACTTCGAGGGTGGCGCCAACATGGACAACAACAACGAGCTACGTGACGTCCTGAACCGGATGAAGACCGCCCTCGCTCGTGCTGGAGCGCCCATCATTACGGCGACGCAGATGATCGCGATCGGCCCCAACGACCGTTGGCATGGGATGACGGTCAACATCAACGGCAACATCTGGTACTGGCACAACACCACCGCGGTTGCAGCCGATGCCCTGATGGTGATCGATGCGACTGATGCACCGACACTTGGTGCTTGGCTCTTGGCACCGGGGCAGGATGCACAGATCAGCTTGACTGTCGCGTTCGGTTTGGCTGATGCGGCGGTGCTGCTCACGGTACCCACTGGCGCAGTCATTATGCCGCGGCACTTCTGGTGGACCATCTCCACCGACTGGACGGGAGGTACCTCGAGTGCCATTGGTGTGAGCACCGATGCCGCCGCGCACACTACCAAGGGCGATCTGCTCGGTGGTGCGTCTGGTGACATCGCAGCCAATCTCGAAGCGGCCGACTCGCCCACGTTCGGAACGGTAGGCGCTGTCTGGACCACACCGGCCGAGCGTGAGTTGATGATCGTAGCCACGGAGATCATCCGCTACGACGAGATCACCTCGGCCTTCACCGCCGGTGCTGGCACCGTCGAGATGATCGCGCGCATCCTGGCCAACCCAGGCGCGTAGACCGGGACGCAGCTAGCTGCAGGTCTCAGAGAGTCCTCCCGACGTTTCGGCGTCGGGAAGGACCTCGCCTGTAGCCTCTGCACCGTCGTGAGCTGTGCCTGCAGCCTCTGCGCTGGCGCGCACAGCTCCTATGGTCACGACCGGCTCAAGCAGCGCAGCGTCCGTCTCAGGAGCCTGGAGCACGGTACCATCGAGACATGCAGCCTCGATGACGACCTCTCCGGTTAGTCCATGGGACACCATGCCTCGACCAGGACCGAAGCCAACGAGCGCCAGGAAGCTGTAGCCTCTCAAACGAAGACCCCTCGGCGTGCTGGTGCACCCAGAGCTTTGACCACCAGACCACCGTCGCCGCCGGATAGCGGCCAGTAGCCGATGACGTTCTCGCCAGCCTTGTCGTAGATCTCGAGACGTTGCTCAGCGAAGTTGACTTCCTGCCGGTGGTAGATTGCTCGGTAGCCCCAGTTCATCATTCCGCCAGCCAGGTCCTCGTCAGAGTAGCCGGCCAGTACAGTGGACCACACTGCGGTCGCGACTGCCGTCCGCTCTCCTGCTGTCAGCGTCATCGCATCGCCCGGCGTGGCGAACCCTACAGCTGACAGCCAGGAGCCGCCGCCGTGCGTGCTACTAAGCTGTGCCCCGACATCCGTGACCAGCTCGGCCGCGCTCGTGCCCGCGCTGCCGCCGCTGTCCAGTAGCTCGACCGGGTTGGCCGCCTCGTCGAAGTCGGAGCGACTGCTAATGGCCGCGTCGATGTTAGCGCCAGCAAACGGCGTCGAATCCGAGAGGATTGCATCGCGGATCGTGTTTGCTCCGCTGGTCGCCACCGCGCCTGCATCAACCGCATCGGTTACCAGATCCATCTGGTCGCCCGGCTGCGCCACGTCGTCGATGGCCGACTCGTGTATCTCGACAACGCCGCTCTCGATGTCGCGGACCGCGGGTGCCGCGCTGTTCGCCTCGGCGCTCCAGAGGTAGTTGCCAGCACCCTGGCCCGTCGAGAAGGCTGCGCGGATGACCATCGAGTAGCGCCCGTTTCCGATCTCAACTACGGCCGCGACCGAGCCATCGTCGATCCCGGTGTCGAGGCAGCGGACGCGCGGCACGAAGTCGCCAGGGGAGATACCAGTGGCTGGCGCACCGGTACCGAGGCGCGCAGTGAACCCGACGATGTGCGCGGTGCCGACCTTGCCCTTGCTCATTTAGTCCTCAAACCGTCAGTTGAAATGAAGCCACACGCGGCATAGGACGTCTGTACCGGAGGTTTTGTCTTCATGGGAATGACCTATCTCATTCATGTGTCGGTCGAGTTCCGGGGTACCACCGCCTGGCGGTACTGGGTTGGTCGCGTCAACCCGGCCGGCTGTGGTGATAGATGTCCTAGCCCAATGACCCGAGGTAGTGCCGGTGCCGTCTTGCAGCAGGCATTGCGCAGGCCCGGCGTTGGCAACCCAGACAAGCTCCCCGTCAGCGATACCGCTCTCGCCTATCACCCCAATCGGTTGTGTGTCGTTCGCGCCAGTAATCCCAACCGCGAGGTCATCAGTCGTCGAGGCTTCAACCACGGTCCCGAGCACAGATGAGGCGCCCGTCTTGTTCAGTAGGCGGTGGTAACGAACACCGTGCTTGTCGATCCAGGTTTTTTCTGTGCGAGATCCCATTGGTCACACCGCCGTGGAGGCGTCCTTCTCAATCCAGACTCCCGCCTCGCGGCGTTCTCGAACGAGGTCGTTGCCGTTGACTCTGATGCGCCACGAACCGTTCGTGTTCTTGTCCCCAAAGTAGAACGCGGCACCAATAGGAATGGTCAGTCCATCGGGGTCGGCTCGGAGCGCTTCGCCCAACGATCCAGCGTTCATCACCGAGACGACGTAGGCCGACACCTCCGCACCGTTGCTCGGATCATCCCAGTCGACGTCAACCTGCGCCGCGATCCTGGCCGTGCCGTTGTCGCTGGTGATCCCGTAGTAGATGCCAACACCGTCACCGGCTACTGCGTTTCCGGCGGCCCTCTGGACAGTGAACGCTGGCCTGGAAGTACCGCTCGTGGCTGTAGGTTCGGCTATGACCAACGCCCCTGCTCCGTCAAGAGTGACGTGAGGCGCCGTCACGTTGGCGTTGTAGGCGCCCTGTAAACTAGCAAGACCGAGTGACATAGACACACCCTAGGTGAACAGCGCCTTGACCTGCAGATTCTTCGGTTCGGCGATCAACTCACCCGCTGGGATAGTCAGGTGAGGCTGAATGATCAGTAGCTCAACATCGTCAACTTCACCGGTCGCGAATGTGTGGGTAAGCACGATCGAGGTAGTTGTGGCTGCGGAGATTGACGCACTCCACGTCTCTGCGTCCCCCCCAGCCTGCCGCTTGACGCTGAACTCGGCAGCCGAAACAGTGGTCAGATCAAAGGCTGCGTTGTCAGTGGTGACGGTGTAACGCAGCGTGTAGGGTGCGGTAGCTCCCTGGTGGATCTCAGTGTCGGCTGTTGTGCAGCTCACCCGACTAGGATAGCGCCGATCGAAAAGCTAGGATAGGCTTGTGGAGTTCCGGGGAAGGCCACACAAGGACTAACCGTGCTACTCAAACTGTGGAACCTACTGAATGGACGCAACCACCTTCATCGAAAAGTTCGGCCTCCCGCTAGCCATACTTCTTGCGCTAGCCGTGCACCATGTGCGGGTAGTGATACGGAAGGACGCCGAAATTGCGAGGGTGAACGAGTGCCGTGTGAAGGCGGCGGAAGCCAACGCGGAGAGGATGTTGGGAGTAGCGACGGAGTTCACCGAGTTGTCAAACGACACGAGGACTTCGATGGCCTTGGTGGCGAAGCACTTGTCCCGGTGACAAGCGACTGCGCCTTCGTTGTAGAAGACCACCACAACGTCGGTTCCTACCCCTCACCTCCACCGCCTAGTTTCGATGACGATGTGACCTCGCGCTGCGAAGCGATCACTGATCCAGAGGAGGCAGCAAGCGAGCGCATCATCTCTGGCAGCCACGAGATGAAGCAGGCACACCGTTCGTTTCAAGAGACGCTGCGCTCTTCCATGCAGCGGGATCCTGTGCCAGAGCCTTCTCAGTGACGGAGCTACTCTGTGGCCTACGCAACAATCAACGATGTTCGTGCTGCTGGGGTTACCGGTGATGTTGAGCCGGACGACGACAAGATCACTTCGCTGATCGCGCTCTGTTCCCAGTTTCTCGATCGTGCGACGCGGCAGTGGTTTGAGTCGCGCTCGGTTACGTTCGCTGTGGATGGGAGTGATTCGGATGCTCTTCACTTCGCGGTGCCTATTCTCACCGTCACATCGCTCAAACTGAACAGCGACCCCAACGCACTGGATACTGATCTCTACGAAGTATACAACGGGCGCCAGATGCCGGATGACAGGAAGAACCCGCGGATCAAGCTTGTTGGCCCTTCAACCCACCGAAGCATCTACACCTCGCCGATGGTGTCCGGGCGCCTGATCTTTCGGAAGGGCAGGCGGAACCAAACCATCGCTGGCACGTTCGGTTACCTCGAGGCCGACGACTCCACACCTCTCCTCATCGCGCGTGCAGTTACCAAGATGGTGGTAGAAAAAATCACTCATCCGATCTACGTCGCGCCGGGGTGCGTCTCGCCACCTCCTGCACCGCCACCGGGCGGTGGAGTAATTGTGGAAGAAGCAACTGACGGGCATCGCATCAAGTACGCTGTCGCAGCCGTACAAGAACAACGCGCCGCAAACGGCTTCACCCAAGACCCAGAAGTGCACGACATCATCAAGATGTTCCGTGCTCCCATCGCTATAGCCGCGCCAGCTGACTGGTCCTACGCCTGATGCCGCTACCCAACCTTCTCCACAGGGTCAACTGTACGATCGAGCAGATCGATCGCACCGGCACGCTAAACGATGATGATGCACGTGAACCTGTGCAGCACGCCGAGCGTAGCGCAGCGGTTACGGTTCAGGGTCAGCCCAAGTGGGTGAGCGAAGAAACACTGGGCACGAGCCGGGGTGGCGCGCGTTCTGACTCCGCAGGATACGTACTCTTTCGGTATGTGGACCTGAACGCGGCCGGTGTTGACCTAGACATCAACGATCGGATCACTATCCAGGGGCACATCGCTGCCGAGGTCTACGTGACCAAGGTGCAACCGATAGGTCACTACGCGGACCAGAACGGGGCCTCGCTGGTCAAGGCATGGTTCGCCGATCGTAAGCCTGCGAAGCAGAGGTACTCGTAGTGGCACGCAGCGGGATCAAGCTAGACGCGAACTGGAGAGCGTTGGGGCAGACGCTGCACCCAGGCAAGTTCCAAAAGCGTCTCGAGACGCATCTTGGGAAAGCTATCGCGCGCAGTGGGAAGGTTGCGCAGCGTGCGATTCGACGGCAGATACAGAGTGGGCGCATGACCAAGAACGCCGCGCTCACTCGAGCGATCAAAGGATCGGCTAAGCCGCTGGTGGATAACAGCGATCTTTTCAAGGCAGTGACTTCCAAGACTCTCGGAGTGTTCAAGGTGTTTGCCGGCGTTCTGCGAACAGAAGGTGTGTACAACATCGCCAAGACACTGCACGAAGGCGTGGACATTCCTGTCACTAAGAAGATGCGCTCCTTGTTCTACGTGCTGTGGCTTGCAAGCCAGGATGCTGCGGACGGCGGCAGCAGACTAAAGGGCGCTGTTGGAGGGCGCGCTGCGGAACTGTTCGCCAAGTTCCAGGACTGGAAACCTTTGGGAGTAAACACTGCTGTGATCCGCATCCCCGCACGCCGTTTCCTCCAAGGAATAACGAAAGACCCTCAGCTCAGAACATCTGTGGAAGAAGGCTGGTCCCACGCGATTCAGCGCGCCCTGAAGGTAGCTGGAAAGAAGTAGACGTGAGGACCCGATCCCTTATAAAAACCTTCACCTGGCACGAGCAGGATCGTGACGACGTGACGCTCGGCACGAGCACGCGTCTCAACCCAGACACCCACCGCGCGCAGCTCGAGGTCGACTCAGTATCGGGGAAGTACCCAACAAGCGCCGACCTTTACGTCAAGTCCCGTTTGACATCACCACAGTCTGTGCGTTCGTGGACGGGTTTCCAAGCGTACATTCTGCACAAGACCAACTTTCAGAATGCGGCCGTGACCAGCGCACAGTTTCGCCTCGATGACGACACCGACGAGTGGTACTGGACTGGTGCCGCTTGGGCTGTCGCTAGCGCGAGCGACTGGAATACCGAGCAGGAGATCGCCGACAACATCACCACGTTCGATGCCGTCGACAAGCGCCAATTGGCGGTCGTGATCAACCTCGTGTCGGCGGACGGTAACGAGACCCCCGAGGTAGTGTGGGTCAAGGTTCTGTACGAAGCGGCGATCGACTCATTTGTTGAGGACATGGTTTACCGATCGCTCATCCCGCTCATCCGAGCCAACGTGCGCCCCATCGCACGGGCGGGCGTAAGCATGCCGGCTACAGGCACCACGCTCAACATCTCGGACCTCGAGCTGGAAGCAGGGTACAACGTGGTCGGCGTGGATAGTGTGTTCGATCACACCAACGACCCTGACCACCTTGTCGATTTGTTCAGCTCCTACGCGGCCGGCGTGATCACACTCACCGGATCAATTGCGATCGGAGTTACGCTCTTGGTGCGCTTCATCTACTCGCCGGTGGTTGCGGTGACGACAAGCCAAGACTACGTGGACGTCGAGCGCGTTCCTTCGATCACACTCGCAGATGTTGGCTACCGCGGGACTGCTGTGCGCGCGCCGAGCGGGGAAGACCACGTAGCGAATACCGCGGTCGGGACTACAGTGGTGGTCCCATCGCCTCTGCAGGGAGACCTCGGGTTTACGCTCATGGGGCACACCGACAAGGCCGTTGACAATCAGCGTTTGCTGGAGCAGGTTAACGCGTTTTTTGCGAACACGCCTTTCATCCGGTCGACCGCTTTGGATGAGCGGTATAGACTACAACTCATCGACGAGTACGCTGTTCAGGGCGAACCTGGACAATCAGAAATCCACATGGGCCGCGCGACATTCCTCATTCGGAACTTCCGCCAGTGGCTCGAAGACGCTTTCGATGACCACGTAGTCACCGACTTCCAGCTGACCCTCAGTAGTGCGTAGGAGAGATCATGGCGCAGAAGGTTTACGGTCCAGTTCGCGGTGCAGGCACTCAGATCACAGAGAAGGAAGGCGAGAAGCCCATCGAGGCTGGCGCTCTCGGAGTCACTGGCTACGCTGGCATCCTGGAAAAGGGGCAGGTTGGTGAGCTGATGCTGATTACCGGTCCCACTTCTCTCGAGAAGAAGACCGGCAGTTACATCTCGGACTCCTTGCTGCCGGATTGCTGCCGTGACTTCTTCAGCACCTCCAACGGCGCGGGCTCTCTTCTGCTCGTGCGGGTGACCGACGGGAACGAGCGCCAAGCTGGCGGCTACATGAACTTCGCATCCGATGCTCAGGTAGCCAACCTGCTCTGCCGGCGCACCGCGCGCACCGTGCTCGGCACGCTCAAGGCAAAGAACGGCGGCCGATGGGGTGGTGCGGAACGCAACTACTCGGAGGAGCTTGCGCTCAGCGGTGACCTCACCGAGATCACGATGGACACCAAGGTCACCACCAAGTTCGCTACCGACGAGTTTGTTGGCGGCTACATCGAGTTGGCCGGCGTATCGAATTCACGATACGTGATCGTTGGCAACACAAGCGCAGGCGTCTTTACGGTGGAAGCGGACGCGACGATGGCCACCGACCTTGCTGGTGGCGGCGACTCCTCGAACCTCCAGTACTTCCTGGTACTCGAACGTGACGCTGAGAAGGTGCTGTCCTACGAGGTACATGACGGCGAAGACAACCCGACCACCGAGTTCGGTCTGTTCATTTACGTGAACGGCAACCTCGCCAACAAGTGGCCGAACCTGAGCACCAACCAGTCGAGCCCATACTACTGGGTCAACATCATCAACGACGATGACAACAACGATGAGATCGTGGTGACCGACACCTTCACCGGTGAGCGTACGGCAGATGTACGCCCGGCAAGTTGGTACGGCGAGATCGCTACGGTGACTGCGACGGTTCTCACGCGAGTGCTGCATGATGCAGTCCTCAGCTCGCCGGGCGGTGGTAACGCAACGACGGCGATGGGCACCACGACCGATGCCATGGTCGAGCAGATCCTCACCTGCACCTTCACCGCGGCCACTGTCTTCGACGTGGTAAGCGACCGGTTCGGGCCGCTGCTTGTTGGTGAAGCGCTCGGCGCCGAGGTCGATGCCGACAACAAGCTGATTCCCCTGTTCACCCTCACGGCTGGAGCTAGCCCGATGGCCTCGAGCGATACGATCGTCGTCAACTACAAGCCCTTCGTGGCTGACGAGTTGATCAACGGTTACGTCTACCCGGACAAGGTGAACGCGCGGCCGGTTCGCTACCGCATCATCGACAACGATCACAAGAGCATCACCGCCGCGAGCGGTTCGTCCATGACTGACGATGGTGCTCCTGCTGACGAGTGGATGGTGGAGGCGCCGCATGCTCTCGATGCCGGCCGTGACGGCAACGCTGACCTGACGGATGCCGACTACACCGAGCAAGCGTGGGACGTGGACGCCTCACCGTTTAACCAAACCGTGGACAAGGGTTGGGGCCTGGTGAAGTTTGCCACGCCGGGAAACAACGCAACCGCAGTGCAGAAGGCCGGCGCTGCCTACGCCAACGCGAAGAACCATCAGTACCGGTACGAGATTCCCGCGAATGTGGTCACCGAGCAGTCGGCAGACACGTACATCAACGACACGATCGGACGCGACAACTACGCTGTGACGGTCTTTCCAAGCTACGCCTACGTGGCTGATCCGCAGGGGCTGGGCGCGGGCAAGCTCAAGCTCGTTCCCACGACCGGCATGGTGCACGGCAGGGAGGCGAGAATCGCCAACGACTATCTTGGCTACCACAAAGCTGAAGCCGGCGAGGACGCAAAGCTGCCGGCGATTCTCAAACTAACCACCGGCGACACGATCCTCGACGAAGAGTTGCTCAACCCGCGCGGGATCAACGTGATCAAGAAGAAGAAGGGCAACTTCGTGATCTGGGGTGACCGCTCGCTGGCGACTGACCCCACGTGGCGCTTCAAGCACCACCGTGAACAGATGTCTTACTACGAGCACGTGCTCCAGGAGAGCTTCGACTGGATCATCTTCGCGTTGAACAACCCAAGTGGGCGCGCCAGGGTGAACACGTCGTTCATCTCGTTCTTCCTGCCTGAGTATCGCAAGGGCGCACTGGACAACGACAAGCCGTTCTCCACCGCAGCAAGGCTCAAGATCGACGCAGAGAACAACACTCCCGGAGTGAAGGCAGCGGGGGATATGGTTGCCGAAGTCAGTCTCCACCTTGTGGACGTGGTGGAACGGCTGCGGATCTTTATTTCGAAAGCTGGGATTTTTGAGGCGACCGGTTAGCCCTGGCGCACGATAAGGAGAAGGAACGATGCAAAAGGGTACGATCCAAGAAGACCACATCCCGGTCAACAAGTTCGAGCTATGGGTTGTCGGCATGCCGCCGCTGACCGTCATCGCGATCACCGGGCTCGAGGAAGAGCTAGACACTGTCGACTTCCCAGACCGCACCACCGCTTCTGGTGGGCGCACCGCGCCGGTTGAGTTCGTCATGACCATGCCTGCGCATCACGCAGTCGAGCAGGCGGCCATGGAGATCTGGTTCCAGGAGTCGCAAGATCCAGTTCTTCCCACCTACAAAAAGCCGGCTACGCTGATCGTCAGTCGCCTGTCTGGCGGAGCCGGCAAGACCATCACTTTCCCTGACCTGTTCACGAAGAAACGAGGCATCTCGGATCTGGATGCGGACAACGAAGGTGATATGACGACCGTCGAGTGGACAATGCGCGCGAGCGACGCACTCCCGATCTAACAGCAGCAACAACCAGCACGGTTGGACCTAACAAGGTTTCCAACCAATTGGAGGTGAGCCGTGCCCGAAAAGAATCAGCAGAGTGAGAGTAGTCCTCAAGACAAGAGGGCCGACTGGAACGAGAACGTGCGCATTACAACGATGACCAAGCTTGGTGCATCGTTGCCGATCGGAACGGTTGATCCCGTCTCCGGTGAGCTATCGAAGGGCATCGAACACCGTCGATGGAACCTCCGCCTGGAGAAAGCCATCGGTCAGTACCGCGAAGGCAACCGCCGCAAGAACATGGGGCACTTCGCTGCGTCGATTCTCGCCAAGGTGTGCACGGTGCTTGGTGGATTGGCGCTCACCGGAGATGAGAAGCAACTGAATCAAGACTCCGTCCGCGTCAGCCAGATGTGGGTGGGGGATGTGCTCTACGCCTGGTTTTGGCTACGACGGCAGATTCTCGGTTCGCTGGTGTACTTCTCTGTGCGCTGTACCAACTGTGGTGCACAGTTCAGGACCCCGGCTGACCTCGACACTCTGGAAGTGCGAACAGTGGACTCCCTTGCGGACACTCACTGGACGTACGACATGATCGAACCGATCAAGATACGAGACAAGATGGTGGAGAAGCTGCACATGCAGTCCGCCAGATGGTCTGTGATCCAGCTGATCTCTGGTGACGGGGAAAACTCCGGCAGCATGAAGGCCGGCATGATCCTCGATTCGATTCATTCGGCAGCGGGCCTAGACAACGTGCAGCTTGTAGAGCACGAGCTGGAGGAAATGGGCAAGCCGGACATCGAACACCTGAGCGCGGAGCTTGATCGGCGAAACATCGGTCCGGATGTTGCGGTGGATGCTGACTGCCCGAAGTGCCATGTCCAATTCCGCACCAGCATTGATTGGGCATACGACAGTTTTTTCAGCGACTCTGGCCGATACGCTCCCTAGAAGAGCTGCGTGAGGAGATCTTTGAATTGGCCTACTGTGTTCAAGGATTCTCCTACTCGATCCCCGAGATGGACTCGGCCGAACGTACTTGGTTCCGCCAACGCCTAGCAAAGCAACAACGGAAAGAGAAGCGGCTACTGGGCACGTAGGAGATTGAGCGTAGAATAGGAGTAGGTGATCCACAGATGGCGTTCGAGAGTGTAGGACTGGGCGCGGTTCTCAGCTTCGAGGAAGGAGCTGCTGTCGCGTCTATGGGTCGCGCTTCTCGTGGGCTCGATCGTCTGTCCCGCGGCGCTGACCGTTCCGGCCGCCGAATCAAGCGCACTACTCGAGCACTCAAGATGCTCGGTCGTGGCTTGCGCCAGGTAGGTAGTCTTGCTTCGTCGGCGGCCATGGCCTTCATCCCGTTGGCCGCCGGCATGGCTTTAGGTCAGAAGAAGGCAGCAAGCTTCGAGCAGGCCATCGCTGATGTTGGAGCAGTGATGCTCAAGCAGCCTTCAGAGATGAAGCCGCTGATCGACAAAGCCAAGGAGCTAGGGGCCACGACCAAGTTCTCTGCGTCTGAGTCTGCCGCCGCGATGGAAAACCTGGCGCGCGCAGGGTTTAAGCAGGGCGAGATCATCTCGAGTATCGGTGGCGTAATGTCGGCCGCGGCAGCCGACGGTCTTGACCTAGCTTCATCCGCGAACATCGTTGCTGGCGCCATTCGTGGCATGGGGCTCGCAACTAAGGATGCCGCCGGGACGGCCAACTCACTTGCCTTCGTGTCATCCAAAACGCGTACGAACATTGGCGCGCTTGGTGAGAACCTCGTCTACACGATGGCGCAGGCGAAGACGATGAACATCGACTTCGCTCAGCTGACCGCGACTCTCGGTGTAGTGGCTGACTCGCTGGGCTCAACCACTGTTGGTGGCACCTCTCTCGCTCAGATGCTGGTGAAGCTGTCCAAGCCTTCCGGCGCGGGGCAGAAGCTACTGGACGAGTATGGTTTTGCTGCCCGATACGCCGCGGATGGCACCCTCGATCTTGCGAAGTCTCTCGAGCCAATCAAGCAAGGGTTGGAGGCTATCCAGGACCCACTAGAAAGGGCGCGAACGCAAACCGAGCTGTTCGGTGTGCGCGGTCAGAAGGCTTACGCAGCACTTTCCACCGGCCTTGGCAAGCTGACCACTCTGACCGAGCAGTCACGCGATCAGTTCCAGAAGACGGCGGGTGCGGCTAAAGAGATGGCCGAGATCCGAATGAAGACCACGATCGGCGCTATCACGATCCTGAAGTCGGCCATGGAGGGTCTCTCGATCGAGGTAATGGGACCGCTGCTCAAGGGGTTCACCGGGTGGGTGAAAACTGCGACAGGAGGAATCAGCGCGGTAGTCAAGGGACTGGGGTTACTGAGTCGTGAGGGAGGCACACTCACGCGTCAATGGGATGAGATCTCTCCTACAGCGCAAGCCGCAGCGAGAGGAATCCGTGCCGCGATCGATGACACGATCGCTGGAGTAAAGAGACTCAACAGCATCCTGCTCAAAGCACGTAAGCGCTTTGCGGACATGGTGCCATCCTCCTCTATTGAAGACCTCACGCGGATAGGCACGAAGATGGCCTTGGCCGCTCCGTTGATTGCTGCGGCGGGGCTCGCTGCAAAGACTCTTGGTTGGGTACTAGGTGGCACCCTCGGTCCGGCTCTCAAAGGAGTCGCCACTATACTATCCGGTCCGGTAGGTTTGGCGTTGTTCAGCCTCACCGCGCAATTCCTTCTGTTCCGCAAGGAAATCGTAGCCTTCAGCAAGGGCCTCGGCAGCGAACTAATCCCAGCCATCGGCGAAGTTGAGATCACATGGACGAGCGCCATCAACGGAATGAAAACCACGTGGGATGGTTTCGTCTCCTCGATGCGCGGCTTCATCGACATGTGGAAGATTGACTGGGAATCTCTCGGTCAGACAATCGGGAAAGCTCTAGCGCCGATCATCACGCTAGTAGACCCAATTGCACAGAAGCTTGGTGGATGGGCGAGTGCGATAGGCAAGACTGTGGGCTTCCTCTTCATGTGGGGCACACCTCTTGGGCTCATCTGGCAGGGCGCTTTGCTCGTGGTCAAGGTGTTCCAGGTGATTATTGATTGGGTTGTGGAAGTGGGCACAGCCATCGGTAAGATGGCAAGCGACGCGTGGTCGTGGATTAGTTCGAAGATCCTCGCACCGTTGGGACTCGTCTGGGACAAGTTCAAAAGCATCATGGGAGTGGTGCTCGCTTTCGGGCAGACCGTCATGCGCGTTGCTGGGCGCATTGGAGCTATCATCATCGACAAGGTAATCGGTGCGCTCAGCTCTGCGTGGGATTGGGTTGCTGAAAAAGTGACTCCCGCCTTCACAGCGTTGGGTGAGATTGCTAGCTCTGTGCTCTCGTGGATCGGTTCGCTGATTGACACGTGGCTGATCACGCCACTGTCTGTGGTTTACGATTGGCTCGCGGGAAAACTCGCTGGGGCATGGGACACGTTTGCTTCGGCTGCTGTCGCGGCGGTCGGTGTTATTGGCAGTGCACTCAGCAGCCTAGGCAGTGCGATTCAGTTCGCCATCCTCGAGCCGCTACGTTTTGCGGTTCGCGGGATCATCCAGTTGGCTGACGCTCTAAATGTTGACGTGCCTTCTTCGCTGCGTGAGTTCGTTGTTGCTGGCGCGAAATCTGGTCTAAGCGGCGCGGCGAGTAGAGTAGCTGGTGGAGTGGCTAGCCCCTTCCAGGGAGACTCTGAGGCCTTCCAGTTGCCGGGAGCGCCCGGTGGGCCTGATCTCTCAATGGGAATGAAGAACAGCCGACAGATGGCGAAGCTTACCGGTGAAGCCTTCGGCAAGGCTGCGGGTAGCGGTATGCGCGCTATGGGTGGCGGTATGGCGAAGATGGCTGATGCGCTGAAGGATGAACCGTGCGTCAAGACCTCGGTGCAGGTAGACGGCAAGGAAATCGCCAGGGCCAACTCTACCGTGAAGCGCGAGACTCTCGAGCGCGCAGGGGCGTCCACCACTCCGTGGCAGCATCGCACAATGATCGAACAGGGCGCGACGATCGCCCGACCGAGGTAGTTCATGGGCCTCCTACCGAACATGCGCGTTTGGCGCATCATCAACAACATCACAGGCGAAGAGGTTGAGGGCGACTTCGAAGCTGAGGATCTAGGCGAAGATGTAGGAGCTGCGTACGAGGACACCTTCGCGCTCAACTCTGACTCACCCATCACACAGTATCTCCACGGCGAAGTGGATGTGTTGTCCTTCACTGCACGTTTGTTCGACGACAGCGTTACCCCGCAAGCCATTCTCACGAACATGAAGTTCGTCCTGGTCCGCGAGAAGCTCGAGCTTCTCAAGGCATGGGTTAAGAAGGACGAGAGCAAGGGGCGCCCGCCAACTGTTGTGTTCTCTGCCGGCAACGGCGAGGTGAGTATGACGAGCGTGATCACCTCGCTCGCGGGTATCTTGTACGATCCCCTCAATTGGGGTGGTGGTATTCGGGGTGTGACGTTCACCGTCAATCTCAAGAAGTTCATTCCGGCCGATATCTCCGGAGCCGCTTCCTCCCCACCAGAGACGAGGTACCACCGTGCGAAAACCGGCGACTACTACGAGCTACTAGCCGTTAGAGAGTATGGCAGTGCGGCTCTTGGAGACGTCATCCGTAACCGCCACCCAGAGCAGCGGGTGTTGTCCGAAGC
>SDBS01000368.1_pt1 | contig 42512 bp, 37 predicted proteins | sample 2277091 | NCBI WGS metagenome assembly SDBS01 (sample SAMN10404972, study PRJNA504765) | marine sediment metagenome | isolation source: marine sediment core GS10_PC15, 163 cmbsf | place: Arctic Ocean: Southern Knipovich Ridge | collected 2010
GTTATTGCAAACTCTCTAACTGCCCGCTATTTGCAGTGGTATTATATTCAGACCTTAGGAAACCTTGTAGGTTCACCAAATAATACAGTCATCGTTACACCTTTCGACCAGAAACTAACACCACTCTTGAATATCCCTGCAGGGAGATGATAGAAGACAGAAAACAGTAAACAGTAAACAGTAAACAGTAGACAGAAAACAGAGAACAGATGACAGAGGACAGAAGACAGTAAACAGCAAGAAAATGATGTTGGGGTTGGGAAAACCTAATATTTTTTTTCTCTGCGTTCTCTGCGGTGAGAAGGACAGTAGGCAGAAGACAGATGATTGGGATCGAAGATATAAGATGTAAGATGGAAGATAAATCAGATGCCAGATACTAGATGCTTGATGCCTGTAGAACCAGGATCGAGTTTCGAGGATCCAGGATCATTGCATATTAACGAATCAAATAAAATCTTCTAATGCAAAAAGATATAGCGAAATCACTGGACATCATAAAGAGGGGAACAGCTGAGATAATTCCCGAAGAAGAGTTTGTTCAGAAACTAAAAGAACAAAGACCTCTAAGAATAAAACTCGGCATAGATGCATCAGGTCCTGATATACATCTTGGTTTTGCAGTAGTTTTGAGGAAATTGAGGGAATTTCAGGACCTCGGACATACAGCGGTTCTTATTGTGGGTGACTTCACCGGTAAAATAGGTGATCCATCAGGACGGTCAAAAACCAGACCTGAACTATCCGACGAAGAAATAAAAAGGAATATGGAGAACTACGCAGAACAGATCTATATGATACTTCGTAAGGATAGAACAGAATTCAAGTATAACAGCGAGTGGCTTGGTAAACTTTCTCCTTCAGATATTATACGGCTTGCCTCTAAGATTACCGTTGCAAGAATGCTTGAAAGGGATGATTTCTCAAATAGGTATAAATCCCAACAACCCATATCTCTACATGAATTCCTATATCCTATTTTCCAGGCTTACGATTCCGTCGCAATAAAAGCGGATATAGAAATAGGTGGAACAGATCAAACTTTTAATTTTGTTACAGCAAGAGATATCATGAGGGAAATGGACATGCAACCACAGGTCATACTCACAATGCCTCTACTTGTTGGACTCGATGGAAAAAAGAAAATGAGCAAGAGCTATGGAAATTATATTGCAATAACCGAATCACCTCGCGAAATGTTTGGAAAGGTTATGTCAATTCCTGATGAACTGATGGAAAGTTACTTTGAACTTGCGCTTTTCTATACAAATGAAGAAATAAAAAAGATACAAATGGAGATTAAGGACAAGGAAACAAATCCAAGGGATATCAAGTTCAAACTTGCCAGCGAAATTGTGAAACTCTATCATAATGAAAAAGATGCAGAGAAGGCTGCGGTGGAGTTTGAGAAGGTTTTTAAGATGAAAGGGCTTCCTGATGAAATAAGTGAATTTTCAATTGATACAAAGGAAACATCCATCTGGGTAATCAAACTTCTTACCAAAACAAAAATGGCAAAAACTAATGCAGAAGCAAGAAGGCTCATAGCGCAGGGTGGTGTTGAAATAAAAGGTAAAAAAATAACCGATGTCAATACAGAAATTTCTCTTGACACCCCATTTCTTCTAAAGGTAGGTAAAAGAAGATTCCTTAAGATAGTTCCGAAGAGAAGGTAGGTAATAAAACGGTTGCAACAAGAGGACTTGTTGCACTCCAAAAAAAGGAGGTATTATGTTTAAAATACTTACAGTACTTTCATTTATTATTCCCCTTCTCATTTTAGGATGTGAAGAGAACGAAAAAACTGAGAAGGTAGAGATTATACCCATAGTAGAGGATACAATAAAGACAGAAATATCCGAGTCACGAGAAATTACAGGTAATGAACTTGCTATAATAAGGATGAAAGATGGGGATGAAATTGTTATTTCATTCTATTATAAGGATGCACCTAAAACTGTTGAGAATTTTATCAAACTTGCAAGAAAAGGTTTCTATGACGGTTTAACATTCCACAGAATTGTTACAAATTTCGTTATACAGGGAGGAGATCCACTCGGCGATGGTACAGGGAATGCAGGATATACTATTGATGCAGAATTTAACAACAAACCATTCAACAGAGGAACACTTGGAATGGCTCGTGGACCCGATCCCAATTCAGCAAGCTGCCAGTTCTTCATCTGTCTCTCAAGGGAAAAATGCATACATCTCGATAACAAATATACTGCATTTGGTGAAGTAATCAGAGGTTCGAAGGTTGTGGATAAAATTGCAAAGGTAAAAAAAGATGCAGATGGTATGCCTGATGAACCAGTTGTAATACAATCCATAAGTATTGAAATACCAGATTAGAATCATGGATTGACCTGTGTGGTATTTAGCTTATTGCATATAGCACATGACTAATTGTAAGAGCCTTTTTTCCATTAGCTTCTTTCACACTTAATAAACATCTTATTAGAAACAAAAAAGCCGGGGCTTCCAGCCTCGGCTTTAATATTAAACAGAAACCTTATTTAGATTTCATCGGGAAGATTTCCCCTTTCGCAAAAGTTTATGATTTCATCTGCTGTTACTGGTGCTGCACCAAGTTTTGTTACTTCAATTGCTGCTGCAATACTTGCAAACCCTGTAGCATCCCTTAAACTGAAACCTGCAGCACTGGCTAACGTAGCAGCCGTAATCACAGTATCTCCCGCTCCTGAAACATCGAAGACATCAAGCGAATACGGTTTTACAAAGAAAGGTCTTTTTCCTTTCTCTACCAGAATCATACCCTTCTCACCCATTGTTAATAGAATTGCTTCTGCTTTTATTCTTTTCATTAACTTCTTCAGAGTTTTCACGATTTCATCATCACATGTAAGGGAATTTCCACAAACTCTTTCTAACTCTCTGAGGTTTGGTTTAAAGAGTGTTACATTTCTATAATCGAAGAAATTATCAAATTTAGGATCTACTGCTATTAAACTCCCTCTTTCTTTCCCAAAAGAAATGATTTTACTTATCAGTTTTTTTGTTAGAAGACCTTTATTATAGTCCTCAATAATAATTGCGGAAAAATCCCCCTTTTGGTTTATTAGAAAATCAATTATCCTCTCTTCTGTTTTATTGTCAACAGGAAAAGCTTCTTCGATATCTACCCTTACTACCTGTTGATGGTGTGCAATAACCCTTTTTTTTAGTATAGTTGCTCTTCCTTTCTTGACAAATATCCCTTTTTCACTCATACCCTCTTTCTTTATTAGAGATCTTAACATTCTTCCCGTATCGTCTCCCCCAACTATACTTACAAGCAGAGGTTTTGCTCCAAGAGAGTGTGCATTAAATGCAACATTACTGGCACCACCAAGGGAGTAGGACTGCCTCTCTACCTTAACTACTGGAACAGGTGCTTCTGGTGAAATCCTCTCTACCTTTCCCCAGAGGTACTCATCGAGCATCACATCACCGATTATAAGGACGTTTTTGTTCCTTATCTTCTCCAGGATTGTAACTACTTTATTTTTTGTCATAGTCTGTTCCTATCATACAATCCCATCTAAATCAAGCTAAATTATGACAAACAGAAAATAGAGAAACGACATCATGTTGTTGATCTAAATCAATACATCTCTATCCTGTTATTGGGAAAAAAGACACCGGGAGCTAAGAAGAGCACTTAAGAGAGAGAAAAACCATTTGATTTAAGATGATTCAGGTTTTCTTTTTTGCTGATTGTACTAAACGAAAGGAAATGGGTTTTAATTCGACCTCGTATTCCTGTAAGATTTCTTCAAGGACGTTCTGTTGATGTTTCATCTGGGCGTCAACTCTTAACAGATTCATCTCATCATTAAGAACAAGCAAATCATCCAACACAATCCTTATAAGTTCTTTAAATTCTTCTTCCTTTTTTGCTCCTACAAATAGGCTTCTTGTCAGCTTGTATACTTTGATAATAGCAGACTTATCTTCTCTTGTAAGTTCTCTGTATTTTGAAACAAACGTCTCTGGTATCTTTTCTCTAAAATATAAAGAGGAATAGTTCTTTCCTGTAAACAACATAATATATTTTTAATGAATTTGTCGACCTACTGCAATAATATCTATAATTGTTGTTTTACTACTATTATGATATTATAATATACATCAACCCTTCTGTCAACAACTTTTTTAGAACTAATGGATATTAAATTGATATACTTATCTACTTAACTCACATTTTTATATTTCTCCTGAAAAGTTGTCATTGCGGGCATAATACTATTAAATTGTTGTTATTTACACCCGTTTTTAAAATAACAATACCATTTTAAGTAATGAATTTTGTTAATTTGCGTTAGCCCACGATGGTTTCTGTAGACAAGTTGTGCAATGTTTTTATTAACATTATTGACTCCTTTCAATAAACAATCAGTTTTTTATTCTTAACTTACCTATTTACAATATATTGTGACTTATAGCAACAACAATTTAATAGTATTATGCCCATTGCGAGGAGCCCTTCGATAGGCTCAGGATAAACTCCGCAGAGCCTGTCCTGAGTGAAACGAAGGATGGCAATCTCATTCACCCTCTCCTTAGTCCTCTCCCATCAAGGGAGAGGAAAAATATGGTCCAAAATATTCTTCATAGGAGATTGCTTCGCGAGGGTTGAGCAAGCCCTGAACCATATGGTTCAGGGCAAGAAGACACGCTCGCAATGACGCTCTTTTAACATTTGGAGTTAAGCAGATAACTATTTAAATTGATTCTGCACAAAACATCACTCCCTGTATTCAGCACAAAAGCCAACAACTTAGGTGAAATCGTGGTTGTGATCTTATCAAAATATAAAAAAACTGTTTGACAAACTGGGGAACAGCTGTTATAAAATACAAAGGCTATACTAATGGGGCTGTGGCGCAGTTGGGAGCGCGTCTGACTGGCAGTCAGAAGGTCACGGGTTCGAATCCCGTCAGCTCCATATCTTTTTTTTGATTGATTACACAGATTACTAAAGAGATTACACTGATTGCTGTCATATCCCACCACCAATAACCAAGAAGGCAGACTCACGGATCTGTATCTAAATGAGATAGGAGATTTAAGATGTATGAGGTAAGATGAAAATACTTGTACACATCATACTTAAAAGAATTCCAGCCAAAGGCTTACTTCCAGTGCGAAGCACTTCATTCCATCCTGAGATATATCGAAGGATTAATTCCATTGCGGAGTAATTACTTCCAGCGTAGCTAACTTCCAGTCCTGAGCTTGTCGAAGGGCTAACTTCATCTTCCATCCCCTTAGCTTTATTAGTTTTCTAACGAAAGACTAACATATAAGTTCCACTTTTTCAAGAAAAAAATAAACAGAAACTCTAAGTGTATATTTATGTTATCTTAGATAGATTATTATCTTCTGAGGTTTATCAAATATTTCTTGCTTAAATGTAAAAAAATCCTTGCATTTTTACAAGATTTGTGTCATAATATAGAGTTAAAATATCGAAGGGTCGAATATGGAGAGACTTTGATCTTCCGACCCTTGGAAAGAGGTTTTTATTTGATAACGGTCTCTATTGATGGACCCGCAGGCTCAGGAAAAAGCACAACTGCAAGATTCGTTGCTCAGAAAGTAGGTTTTCTGTACATTGATACAGGTGCAATGTACCGCGCAGCAACATTGCGTGTTCTCGCCTTAGGTGTTAATCCCCATGATGAAAAAAGTGTCGTTGAAGTCGTTACAGATTCCGACATTAAGTTGATAAACAGAAAAGGAACACAAAGGGTTTTGTTGAATAAAAAAGATGTAACAAAAGATATTCGATCACCAAAGGTCACACAATTTGTTTCATTGATATCGAGTTATCGTGGAGTCAGAGAACATCTGGTTGCTTTACAGAGAGAAATGGCAGAGAATAACAATGTTATTTGCGAAGGTAGAGATATTGGAACGGTCGTATTTCCAAATGCTGATCTAAAAATTTATATCGACTGTTCCACCGAAGAAAGAGCTAAAAGAAGACACCTGGATTTACAGGCAGCAAATGTTAGAACAACTGTAGAGCAGGTAAAACAAGAGCTGAAGAACCGTGACAAAATGGACAGTGAAAGGGAACTGTCTCCTTTAAGAATTCCCGAAGGAGCAGAAATCATTGATACAACAAATCTTACAATCGAGGATCAGGTGAAAAGATTACTTGACCTAATCTATTCTCTGGAAGGTGTATAAATGCAATTTCATATTTTTATCTCAGTAGTAATAGCATTTATTTTTGCAAAAGTTATCATGGGACTTAAGGTTGAAGGACATAAGAACATTCCAAGACAAGGTGGGCTGATTATAGCTTCAAATCACTTATCAAACTGGGACCCCCCAATTTTAGGAATCTCCGCTGCTTTAAGAAGAGAAGTTTTTTTTCTTGGAAAAGAAGAACTATTTCTGCCAAATAAATTCTATAGCCTGCTCATTAGGAAGTTTAATACGATTCCTCTAAAAAGAGAAGGAATTGACAGAAAATCAATTAGGATTACATCTTATCATTTAAGAAGAGGTAGAACAATAGTTATTTTCCCTGAAGGAAAAAGGAATCCAACAAAAGGTTTTCTTAAACCCTTATCTGGTGTTGGTTACCTTGCTTTAAAGAATAGAGTCTCTATTATTCCGACATATATTGAAGGAACTGCTGAGAAAATGAGTAACCTTATACGAAGAAGAAAGAGAGTTCTTGTCAGATTTGGAAAAATGATTGACATTTCAAAACTACAAAAAGATCATCCTCTTCTCGAGAGAAGTCAAGAATTGTCAAATCTTGTAATGAAAAAAATTCTTTTATTGTCTGAAAATGTTTAAGATAATTTTGGCTGAGAATGCTGGTTTCTGTTTTGGCGTTAAGAGAGCAATCTCAATTGCTGAAGAAACTGCTAAAACCTGTTCAGATACACCCGTATATACATTCGGACCGCTTATACATAATCCACAAGCAGTTACATACCTCGAATCTATAGGAATCCAATCTATAAGTGACCTCAAAAAAGAAAAACCAGGGAAGCTGATTGTTCGCTCCCATGGCTTACCTCCTAAAATTATAACTGCTGCAGAGGAGCAAGGATTTGAGATTGTTGATGCAACATGTCCATTTGTAAGAAGGACCCAGGATTTTGCAAAAACACTTCTAAAAGAGAAATATGAGGTTGTTGTTATTGGTGAAGCAGATCATCCTGAGGTAATTGGAATTGTGGGACATACAAATGATAAAGCATTAATTATAGAAAATGAATCCGATATTAAAAAGTTGAAGAAAAAACAGAGAATAGGTATAGTCACTCAAACAACACAGTCAATGGAGACCTTTCGATATCTTGTTATGAAGATGCTCGAGATAGGAAATGAAATAAAAATTTACAATACAATCTGTGGTGCAACTCAAAAACGTCAAAAATCTACTCTTGAACTTGCTGGAAAAGTAGACATAATGATAATCATAGGAGGAAAGAATAGTGCTAATACAACACATCTTGTGCAGTTATCAAGAAAAACAAATAAACCTACATATCATATAGAAAAATCGATTGACATTAATCCTTGTTGGTTGAAAGAAAAAAACATTATTGGAATTTCAGCAGGTGCCTCAACACCAAGTTATGTAATCAGAGAAGTGATTTCATATCTGGAGTCCATGAAAGAAAAGACTTCCGATCCAATAGGATCGAGATTAATTTATAAGGAGGAACTATTCAATGATTAACAAAAAACCCACTAAACCTTTAAAAAAGACTCAAAAAACAGAGAAAACACAATGTGCACTCTTTGACATCCCACAACTCTCAGAGACTGAGATGGAGGAACTCTACAATAAACACCTTATTGATGTTAAGAATAGGGGAATCGTCAAGGGAGAAATAATTAAAGTAACCCAGAAGGACGCAATTATTGACCTTGGTCTTAAATCAGAGGGATGTATACCACTGAGTGATTTTGCAAATCCTAAGGATGTAAAGGTCGGTGAGACTGTGGAAGTCTACCTTGAAGACTTTGAGGATGATGAGGGTTTTGCTATCATTTCAAAACAAAAAGCGGATTTTATGAAGGTCTGGGATTTTATCTATGAGAAACAAGTAAGTCAGGAACCTGTTACGGGAGAAATTATCCGCAGGGTTAAAGGAGGAATGATTGTCAACATTACTGGAGCTGAAGCATTTTTACCCGGCTCCCAAATAGACTTTCATCCTATAAGCAATTTGGATGCCCTTGTTGGACAAGAAATAAAAGTAAAGGTAATTAAATTAAACAGGAAAAGAAGGAATATTGTTGTCTCGAGGAGAATAATACTTGAAGAAGAAAAAGAGAAAGCAAAACAAAAACTCCTGGCAGAACTCAAAGAAGGACAGGAGAAGGAAGGAATTGTAAAGAACATTACTGATTTTGGCGTCTTTGTTGACTTAGGTGGCATCGATGGACTCCTTCACATTACTGATATGTCCTGGGGTAGAATTTCACACCCATCAGAATTGGTTGCTATTGCAGACAAGATTAAGGTGAAAGTGATTGCTTATGATCCTGCAAAACAGAGAGTATCTCTCGGTATGAAACAACTATATCCTTACCCCTGGGAAGACGTAGGAGAAAAATATCCAGTAGGAAAGAAAGTACGTGGAAAGGTAGTTTCAATTGCTGAATACGGTGCTTTTATCGAGCTCGAAAAAGGTGTTGAAGGACTCATCCACATATCTGAAATGTCCTGGACAAAACACATAAAACACCCTTCACAACTGCTCGCAATCGGTGATGTTGTAGAAGCAATAGTTTTGAATGTAGATAAGGAGAGAGAACGTATCTCCCTCGGTCTAAAACAATTAGAACCAGATCCATGGAAGGCTATTGAGGAGAAGTATCCGGTTGGTACGAAAATCACAGGGAAAGTGAGAACCTTGACAAACTTTGGTGCATTCATTGAAATAGAGAACGGTATAGATGGACTCATTCATATCTCCGACTTCTCCTGGACAGACAGAGTAAAACACCCCAAGCATTTCCTGGAGAAAGGTCAGAAGTTAGAATGTATAATCATCGAAATAGCACCTGAAAGAAGAAGAATTTCTCTGGGGATTAAACAACTGAGTAAGGATCCTTTTGATATTCTTGTAAAAAACGTAGGTCTTGGTGCGATTGTTAAAGGGAAAATAGCTGAAGTTGTTGATAAAGGTATTGTGGTTGAGTTAAATAACAAAATACATGGTTTTGTACCTACTATCCACCTTCATAAAGAGGATCTAACTAAATCTGGACAAAAATATTCCACAGGAGATACAATCAATCTTAAGATTGTCGATATAAACACCAAAACAAGAAGAATAATACTCAGCGAAAAGGATGCAGTAACAGAGTTGGAAAGGATTGAGTACAAAGACTATCTAAAAACAAAAAAAGGTGACGAAACAACATCTAATGAAACAGAGGAACAATCTAACTCACACGACTAAAATCTTTATGGAAGAGATAAAAAATGAAGGATAAACCACATTACAGAATTATTGGTATTATTCCTGCAAGATACGATTCCACCCGTTTCCCTGGCAAAGTCCTTGGTGATATTTACAATAAAACTATGTTGCAGTGGGTTTACGAAAGAAGCAAGAAAGCAAAAAAACTAAATTGGCTTGCCATAGCAACTGATGATAAGAGAATTCAAGAAGAGGCTGAAAGGTTTGGAGCTCCTGTATTGAAAACATTGAGGAAACACAGAACAGGGACAGAAAGAGTAGCAGAAGCAGTAAAAGACATAGACTGTGATATTGTTCTCAATATCCAGGCTGATGAACCCCTTATATCTTTCCGTGCAATTAATAAGCTCTGTTCATCAATGCTACAGGATAAAGACCTTAACGTCTCCACCCTGGCAAGTGTAGTTTCCTTTTATGATCCTCTGGTTAAAAGCCTCGATTCAGTAAAAATTGTAGTCGATATGAATGATTTTGCGCTCTACTTCTCTCATCAACCCATACCTTACGCTCGAGACAGAATCCCTCACACGTTTTTAATACATATAGGTGTTTATGCTTTTAGAAAAGACTTCCTTTATAAGTTTATCAATTTCAAGAAATCAAGGCTCGAAGAGACTGAAAAACTCGAGCAACTTAGAATCCTTGAAAACAACTACAAAATAAAGGTGGTTAAAACAAAGTATCCGACAGTCAGTGTAGACACACCCAAGGATCTCGAAAATGCGAGAAAAATCTTCAAGTCAATAAAGTGAAAGTAGTCCCTCTTTCCCCACACAAACATCAACACGTTGGTGTAAATGCTTAAGAGACCTTAGCAGATTGCTTTTTTTTCCTTTGTCTTTCTATTATTCAGTCTCTTTTAAATTCTCAAAAATACCAACCAAATTTCCATCAAGGTCGCTGAAATATGCAAACCATCCAATAGTAGGAATTTCTGTCTTAGGCACAACCACTTTTCCACCGTTTTCTTCGACTTTCTTCAAGCTCTCCTCAATTGATTCAACAAGAATATATAGACTAATTCCAAGAGGCTGATCTTCCTTGGGCTTAAACAGCCCACCTCCGGGAGGTGTACCGGTATCAATCATTCCGTAGTCCATCTTATCGTCCCACTTTATCTTCCAATTAAAAATGGAAGTATAAAAGTTTTTCGCCTTATCAACATCTTTTGTGGCGATCTCAAAATGACATAGTTTGTTATCCATTTTTCCCTCCTTTATTTTTTATCCTCTTCAAGGTCATGAATATAGTAATTCGAAAGTTGCAAAACACCATTAAAATAACAACTGAAGAGGGTTTCTGTCTTTTATTATAGCTTACCTCCTTTTATAAAGACACCGACCCCATTTTTATTATCCACTTTCAACTACATAAGCTCGATGTACAATAAGTTGTCAAGATTATTGCTTTCTCTTTTCTTTAAGTCGGTCTAACGCTTCTCCATACCTTTCATTCCCTTTTGCCCATTCAACAAGCTTATCGCATGGGAAATCCTAACATTCAGAGCAAAATTCCAATCCCTTTTCATCTACACAACACTGTAGTATCCAGCAGTCAGCTGACCAATGTTTTTCTCTATCACCCTTACAGCCCTGACAGTGTATATCTTCCACTTTCACGTCAGTATTTCTCTCTTTCTTGAACCAATCTGAGATTTTCTTAGCTAATTCACCATTTGTTGAGGCTTCAAGCATATCACATTTACCACAATCCAAACCACAAACTGCGATCATATCATTTTTCGCTTCCATAACACCTCTTTTCTCTCAACAAGTTCGTCATTCTGGTTTCAGATTTAGTCATTTCTGTTTATATTGTATTTGAGGTTTATTCTTAACAAGTTCGCCATTCTGGTTTCGGGTTTAGTCATTTCTGTTTATATTGTATTCTTTCAATTTTGACATCAATGTGTTTCGGTGTATCCCGAGAACCTGTGCAGCTTTTGTTATGTTCCCCCCTTGTGAGGTAATTACGCTTTCTATATGTTTCTTCTCAATCATACTCAGGGTTAATCCACCCTCATCTTCTTTCATCTCCCTTAAAAATATTGGTAGGTCACCAATATCTATTATACTACCTCTTGTCATAACAATCGCTCTTTCTATTACACTTTCAAGTTCCCTTACATTTCCGGGCCAGTTATATGAGAAGAGTAACCTCATAGCCTCTTTTGATATACCACCAATTGTCTTACCAGTAAGTTTTGAATATTTCCTAATAAAATGATTTACTAATGGTGTTATATCCTCTTTTCTCTCCTTCAGCGGCGGTATATGAATACCTACAACATTGAGTCGATAGAATAGGTCCTCCCTGAAATTCCCTTTCTCGATCTCCTTTTTTAGATCCTGATTTGTTGCACAGATAATTCTTATATCCACATTATGTGAAGTTTCTTTTCCAAGAGGAACCACCTCACCAAACTGGAGAAACCTTAGTAATTTTACCTGAATTTTTAGCGGAACATCACCAACCTCATCAAAAAAAGCAGTACCTCCATTTGCAATTTCAAGTTTTCCCTTTTTGCTCTTTACAGCTCCTGTAAATGCACCTTTTTCATAACCAAAAAGCTCAGACTCTAAAAGATTCTCCGGAATGGCAGCGCAGTTTATTGGGACAAACGGTTTCTCTCTTCTATTGCTTGCATTGTGAATTGCTCTTGCAATCAACTCCTTTCCTGTCCCACTCTCACCAGTAATTAGCACTGTGGTTTTTGAATTCGAAACCCTTGAAACAATACTTAATATTTCCTTCATTTTTGGACTTTTTGTAATAATATTTTCAAACGAGTAGTGCATTTTTAGTTTCTCTTTTAGTTCACGATTTTCAATAAGAAGAAACCTGGTTTCTATAGTTCTTTTTAATATTGATTTTAACTTCTCAATAACTATCGGTTTTGTAATATAATCATAAGCACCAAGCTTAAGTGCAGTAACTGCCGATGAGACAGAAGCATAAGCAGTTATAAGAATAAAGATAACATCAGGGTCAAGACCTTTTACCTTCTTTAACAACTCAATACCATCCATATCATCCATCTTAAGATCAGATATAATTATTCCAATGTTTCTATCCTCTTCAAAGATCCTATACGCCTCTTTGCCAGATTCAGCAGTGACTGTCTCAAAGTCGTCTTTCAATGAGGAGGATAACAGTTCTCTCTGGTTTTTCTCATCTTCAACTATAAGTATCTTAATCATTTTCATTCTATTCTTTAATATGTTCTATGGGTTACGTGTTTCTTCCTTTTTTTGCCGGAAACCTAATTACCACTTCTGTTCCTTTTCCTACTTCACTTGAAATTCTAATTTTACCTCCATGTCCTCCTACAATTCTTTTTGCAGTACTCATACCAAGTCCAGTTCCACCTTTCTTCTTTGAGAAGTATGGATCGAAAATCCTCTTTATGTCTTCTTTTGAAATACCAACTCCTGTATCCCTTACATTAACCTCTACTATTTCTCTGTTTGATTTAGTCTGTATTATTATTTCACCACCATCAACTACCGCGTCAATACTGTTTCCAATGATGTTCATAAATACTTTTCTCAGCTCACTCTCGTCTCCATCAATTTCTGGTATAATCTCGAATTCTTTCTTCATTACAATATGCTTCTTCAACGCTTTCTCTTCCAGAAGTGAGACTGTTTCATCGAGAATATGGTTTAACTTTACCTCCTTAAGTCTAAATTTGAACGGTCTTGTGAAATTTAAAAAATCCTCAACTGTCTTTTCAATCCTTCCAATCTCATCTGTAATTATCGGCAACAATTCGTTTGTTTCCTCCTTCTCTTCCCTCTTCAATTTTTCAATACATAGTCTCAGTGCATTCAATGGATTTCTTATTTCATGTGCAATACCTGAAGCAAGGTTACCAATTGTTTTTAACCTTTCCTGTTCCTGGAGGTCGCTTTTTAGTTTCTTAATAAGGCTTAAATCCCTCACAAGAGCAGTTGCACCAGTAATCCCACCCTGCTCATCTGTTAGCAGCGATGTAGTAATACCTATAAATAAACTCTTCCCAGAAGGGACGGTGTACTCCTTTTCTACCTCTTCAATACCTCTGTTCAGAGATAGACTTTTCTCAAGCATCAATTCATCAGAAGGGAAGAAGAGAGTATAACTCTTCCCAATCAAACTCTTCTCTGTAAATGAAAAAAGACTGTTAGTTCTCTTGTTTATATATGAAATGATTAAGTTTTTATCTATTGAGACGATTGCGCTATTCATTCCATCCATAACTTTCTTCGTAAACGTCTCCATTTGTCTGAATGATTCATTAAGAAGCCTATAATTCTGACTTGTAACTATGAATCCAATAATAACAAAACCAATCAAAAATAGAAATAAAGAAAGAATAACAATCTGTCTTTTAGTTTCCTGCAGGACAGAATTATAATCTTCAAGGGAAAGTCCGAGTCTGAAGATCCCGTATGGAGTATCATCAATAAAGAATGGTTTAACGACTTCAAGTACCTTTCTACCTTCAAAATCGAACTCCCTGCTTGCTTTACTGTTTGAAAGAAGAGTGTTCTTCAAAAACTCATCCGTAGATATTTTTTTCATCTTTTCTATATTTTTTGTTGCAAACACAATGCCGTCCTCGTTTTGAAGAAGAACATATTCAACACCAGATTCTTTACTAATTTTCTGAATAAGATTTCCTATTCCAACTGATTTCTTGAAATCATTAATATATCTTGCATCAGTATAGCATACTATGATGTCAGAAGAATTCAACCTTTTTATTGCAACTGCAAAATCTCCTTCTTCTGTTTTAAAACTCATCATCTTACTTCTTCCAGAAAAAATGAACTGCAGCGCAGAAGGGGGAGAAGTATCAATCGGAGTATAGAGCGAGCTTGACACTATTACTTCACCTTTACCGTTGAATACATCAATTCTTTTAAGATGAGTTTCATTTGCAAGTCTTAGTAGTTTTTCCTTACTCAAATCCCGCAATAGGTCAATTGATTTTGCATTATCAAGTAGTCGATCTTCCATTATCTGTTCAGCTACATCAGTTGCTTTAATACTGTTCTCGCTGCTTGCTATCAAGCTTTCTAAAAGTGCATACCCTTGTTTTTCAAGAATCTGAAGCATACTTGACTCAATCCTCTTAATAACGAGGAAAGAGACAGTTATCATAAGAAGAGCAAGTATTATTGAAATCCAGGAAATATATTTTGGATCAAACCCTTTTAATCTTCTCATCTTAAATTTTTGGGATTTTCAAAATCAATCTTACATCTTCTATCGCCTATTCATCATCTTTTCGACATAGTCTACAGTCATAGATAGGTGACCACTCTATATTTCACATCTGGTAGTAAACCATCTATCCTTGTCCAACCGTAGCCAATTCCTACGCACTTGAATCAAAAAGATCAGTTAAAGCTTCTTCTGGTGTTCGTAATTGTAAATTAAAAAATGATGCTTTCGTTTCTCCTTTTACAGTCAGCATAAGTATGTCTCTCAATCTTTCTTCGAATTCGTCAACCAACAACTGAATATTACCAAGTAATGCATTTTCATCGAAAATTGTTGCAAAAACAAATGGTTCAACAAGTAAAGAATAATAGATGGAGTACCTTCTTCCTTCCTGGAAGAAATTTTTAAATCCCGTATCACCAATAAGGACTGCAATATTCTGAGTTGAACTGAATATTCCTGAAATCAGAGAAATAATAGAAAGTAGTTTTTTATTTTTCTTCGAGATGCCTGTTTGTTTCAATAATTGACCGCCCTTTGTAATGACAAAAGCAGCTCTCGTAAATGATAGATTAACAAAATCTTCCAGATAAGTATCCAGCTTTTTAGATATTTCTTCTGAGAGAATAATCCTTTCTCCCAGTGGTACAGTTTTCATTTAGTTAGAGAAAAGCTTCTATCTGTGGAATTATTTCTTTCATTTTTATTTTAAGAATACCCATATTTACATTCCGTTCACAAAGGGAGGAGATTATGAAGTTTTCCATAAATCCTATGAGGAGTTCATTCTTTTCAAAATATATACTTGAAATAATTCCTTTTTTTGTTTGGTTGGGAAGATTGCTCTTAACACTCTTGGCAATCTTTGCCATTTCAACACTAAACTTTCTTCCGTTCAGCATTCCAGCACCTTTTTCAAAAATTATCAAACCATCATAGGTGGAAATAGAAACAGCCAGTAACTTATCAATATCCAGAATTTCTTCAATTGCTACATCAAGTTTCTTATTTAAAAACAAAATTCACTCCTTTTTAATTGCAATTGAGGTTTCACCTAAAATTCTTGGAAGAATTGCTTTGACAAGACCGAAGTTATCAGTATTATGAGAGAGAAGTAAACAATTGTAATCCTCCTGCCCAAATATATAAAATACACCTCTTTCTATTTCTATGAGAATTATCTCTGGTTTTCCCATTTTCAACTCTTCCCCTGCAGAATCAACAGAACTAAGCAAAGAATCAAGTAAGGATGACAACTCCTCAATATTTGCTATTAACTCAGAGGTCTTAATAATCCTCCCATTTTTTAATCTAAAAAAGCTGTTGATAACTCCTTTAATCTGGACAATTCTTTTAATCTTATCAATAAACAATTCTGCTATCTGATCTCTCTCCTCCTTCATCTCAACTGTCTTCTCTTCAGGCTCAGCAACTTCCTTCTCAATCAACATCACAGGAGGAGTCTGCACCTTCACGATTAGTTCCTTCCCTTTCTTTTCTGTATCGATTTGATTTTCTAACTGTTCTAACAATTTCTTCGCTACACTGTTTCCTGGATTTTTCTCAAGAATTCCAACCAATCTCTTTATCGCTTCTTCCTTTTTACCCTTTTTTATTTCAACCTGGGCAATGATAAAATTTGCTTCTTCATTCTCGGACTCAATTTCAAGCCCAGCTTCACATAGCTCTACTGTTTCATCTAACATTCCGCTATCAAAATACATCTTTGCAAGAGAAATAAATATTAATGAATTCGGTGCTTTTTCTAATTTTTCTTCCATCATTTTACAAATTTCAAGATTGAGTTTAAAACATTATCAAGTTCTTCAATCTTCTCTTCAGAGAACCCCCCTGACTCCACAATGAGTTTCTCTGAGATTTCTTTTGCCTCCACAAATTCACCAGTCCTTATCATTGTCAGAGCAAGGTTATACAAGATCTCTTTTTCTTCAGGATATAATGAGATAATCTTTCTAAGAATTGACTTCGAAGCTGTAAAATCTCTATTCAGATAAAGTTCATTTGCTGTGTCTAAAAGAATCTTTTTTGGATCCTTTTGGACTTCTTCCTTTTTCTCTTTATAAACTTGTTTACTCGTTGTAAGCAGCCCGGTTTTCATCAATCCATATATATGCTTTTTTGTATCATATTCATTTCCCATTATCTCTATAATTTCACCAATATTTCGAGCCCCATCGACATAAGAGATAATCTCCCAATCCGTGCTTGTTAAATCAAGACTGTTCGCATTAGTAGCTTTCGGCGATAACATAAGCACAGTTGTTTTTGAAGGAAGACTTTGTTTTATTTTTGCCAACTCATCTATCCTTCTCGAACCCTCCAGAATAAGATTATCAACCCTTAAACTAAAATCTTCCTTTAGTCCACCAGGTATTTTACTGTCACTGAAAGAGAAATATCCTTTGTTAGTATCTAACAGAAAAAATATTACCTCCTGTGCTTCCTTTTTTTCTTTGATAAAGGTTTCTTTTTTCACAGCAATTATTCTACCTTCCCTGAAGAAAATTTCTACTTCACCTTCTTCGTTTTTAACAATCAGTGTTCCGGTCTTTTGACTAAGTGAAAGAAGTTGAAAAAGATCAAAAAGACTCAATTCTTCTATGGAACCTTCTAAAGGCAAACCTTACCTCCTACTTTATCTTTTTTCCAAGAATTTCTGTCCAGTTCTGCGCGACTAGAATGCTTCTTTTAGCTTCTTCTGCCAGCTCACTCTCAGGTGCAATAGCTAAGACTTCTTCCCATTTTCTAATTGCTTCCAGAATAATACCCTTCTTTGCTGAGACAATTCCTTTCAGATACAATGCTTTCAAGTCATCCTTTTTAATCTGTAATGCCCTGTCAAGGGATTCACCTGCATTATCGTATTCCTCATTCTTTATATAAATGTCAGCCATCTCGACAAATAGTTCACCATCTAACGGGTTTGCCTCGACTGCAGATTTAAAAGAAGCGATTGCAGGATCTGGTCTCGATAATGCCTTATAACAAATCCCAATATAACGATAGCAAATGGTTTTATCCACATCTATTTCAAGAACTTTTTTAAATTCATCAACTGCTTCCTCATAATGTCTGCTTTTTAAAAACATCTTTCCAAGGTTAAAATGTACTAAGGAGGAATCTGGAGAAATCTTTTTTGCATCATTAAGATAAGAAATCGCTTCCTTTATAAGTCCTTCTCGATCATAAAGCTGTGCAAAATTTATCAAGAGTTTCAGGTTTCTTGGTTCTTGTTTATAACATTGGTTAAACATCCTTTTGGCATCCTCATACTTATTTCCTTCAAAAAAGAGCTCACCAAGAAAAAGCATAAGTTCAAAGTCGTTAGGTTTTTTCGAAAGGAGTTCATCTACAAGCTTTTCAGCTTCTTTAAGCTTCGACATTGCGCCATAACACTTTGCTATCATGTATATTATCCCCATGTTAGTTTGAGATATCTCTTGTGCTTTCTGAAAAACCCCAAGTGCTTCCTCCCAGAGCCCTTCATTATAATAAAGGTTTCCAAGGAGTTCCTTTGCTTCTAAATCCTCATCATTATCTTTAATGTATTCTCTTAGATAATCCTCAGCTTCTTTCCTCTCACCCTGATTTATACTCTCTTTTGCAAGATCCAGATAGTTCTTCTCTGAGATTTCTACTCCCTCTTCTGACTCAACTTCAAAAATATTGGTTGCTTCAATATCTTTTTCAAAATTAATAAGGAAAATTCCTTCTTCTGATTCTGTTGACTCCATGGAAAGGTCTTTTGCGACAAGGACATCAAGATTCTCAGCGTATAGGTCTACTCCAAGTTTAAAACGATTGCTAGTATAATATGGTTCTATTTCAAGAGCCTTCTTCGTCTCTTCAAGCGCTTCATCATATCTCCCGAGCTGTGATAGTGTAAAACTCAAATTATAATGTGCTTCTGCATAATTCTCATTAATCTGAATTGCCTTTTTGAAGACCTTAATCGCATCCTCATATTTTCTCTGACTTAGATATACAACTCCTATGTTATTATATGCAATTGGGTAATCTTCCTTTATTGCAAATATTTTCTGTAAAACCCTTAGTGCATCTTCATTCCTTCCCTCCTGAAAATATATCATTCCAAGATTAAGAAATGCATCTGGATAGTCCTCGTTCAGAGCAATAGCGCATTTTAGACTCTCAACCGCTTTTTCTTTCTCTCCTGTATGAAAGTAGGCAACTGCAACATTGTTGTAAGCCATAATGTAATCACTATCAATCTCAATAGCCCCTTTATATTTTTTGATAGCATCCTGCAACATCCCTAATTTATGATAGGCAACTCCAAGATCATTACACGCCTTTGGAGAATTCGGTTCAATCTCAAGAACCCTCTTATACTCCTTTATAGCTTTCCTGTTCTCTCCTTTAAGGAGATATAGTTCTGCAATTTGTTGATGAATTATTGTCTGACCTGGCTGTATCTCATCCGCTTTTCTGAACTCCTTAAGTGCATCATCAAGGAAACCTTTGTTTCTATAAGCCATTCCAAGATTAAAATGCGTAAGAAAGCTATTGGGCTGAATATCGAGAGATTCCTCCGTTTCATCTCTTGCTCTTATAATATCAATTTTTACAGGTGGTATAATTCCTAGATTCGGTTGAGTTCTTGCGAATTTTGGATTCAATTTAATAGCCTTCTTCGTCTCTTCAATCGCTTGGGTAAACCATCCTTTCTCTCCATAAACAAAGCCAAGAAGAAAATGGGCTTCCGAAAGATTATCATCTTGTTTTATTGCGGTTTTAAATTCAGAGATAGATTTTTCAAGCAAACCCTTATTGTAAAAAACCTCCCCGAAATTAAGGTGAACAAGTGGAGACGCCTTAGAACCCCGAAGTCTAAGAACTGTATTTAACTCGTTAAGAGCTTCGTCATAGAGTCCAAGACTTTTAAAAACTATTCCAAGTTGAAAATGTGCATCAATGTTATCTATGTCTTGCGCAATTACTTTTTTAAACTCTGGAATTGAGTTTAAAAATTTTCCTGTATTCTTATATGCAACTGCAAGTTTATATCGCGACCCAACATCATTAGGGTTCATTTCAAGAACTTCTTTGCATTTTATAATTGCCTCATCAAAAATACCAGTAGCTCTATGAATTATCTCAAGGTTATTTTTTGCAAGAGTGAATTTAGGATCTATCTCCATAGCCTTTTTCAATTCATTAATAGCTTCTTTGTACAAACCTTTATTGTAGTAAACAACCGCAAGATTGTTATGTGCGCCAGCATCAGCTGGATCGATTTTTTGAGAAAAGTTTAGAAGGATGTTTTTTTCTCTCTCTGAAATGTGTTTGACTTCTCTCATTTTACAGAAGATTAAATGCCTTAAGAATAACCTCAAGGGAAGCGGGGTCGGGAAAAAGCAAAAGGTAACCATGAAGTGTAGTAGAACCACCTTCGAAGAAAAACATGGTTTCAACACATAAAAGATAGTCTTTATCCTTACAGAAATCAAGGTGTACAGATGTCAAGACTGCGACCGCATTATCTATTGCAAGGGCAGGAACAGAAGGTAGAATCAAAAACCCAAGAAAGTTTGAAAGTGCTGTCACGTAAGCACCTATCACTATATTTGAGATTTCCTTGAAATATGATCTTTCATATTCATTGAAATCACCAGTGATTTTACTCTTATCGGGAAGAACCATATCAGTTAAAATTGCTGCTTCTTTCTTAGGGAAAACAAGAAGAATTCTACCTGTTATATCACCAAGGAAATTGACCAGATTTCCGATTACAATCTCTTCTGTTTCGGGAAAAAGCGAAGGTAGCTCATCAACACTGATAATCTTCACCTTTGGAACATTTACCATTACCTTCTTTCTTGTTAGCTGTGATAGGGCTGTAGCAGCATGACCACTACCGATGTTCGCCATCTCCCTTATTGTATCTAATTGCTTTTCATTTAGGTTCTTTAAATCCATCTAATTTCCCCTTTCTACTAAGAGCTAAACTACATTTGGAATGTCTATTATTAAAGCAGGTGTCCCGTCACTGAGCAATGTAACTCCAGCAAATTCCTTAATGTCTCTTTGGGTATCTGGAAGAGTTTTCACAACAATATCTGTATGTTCAAGAAACTCACTCGAAATAAGAGCTGCCTTCCTCGCTTCAGAGTTAACTATCACAGCTGGATACAAATCCTTTTCAGTCTCAGCTTCAGAACCAAAAAGTTCACTGAGTCTTCTTACTGGAATAACTTCATCTCTCAAAACGAAAATCTCCTTGGAATGAATCGTTTTTATTAATTTTGGGTTTAATTCGATAGTTTCCTCAACGAAAGTAAGCGGAATCGCATATGTCTCTTTTCCAACATTCACAAGAAATGCTTTAATAATTGCCATTGTCAACGGAACCTTAAGTATGAACTCCGTTCCTTTATTCTTTTCTGTTTTAAAGTCAAATGTCCCTCCAAGTTCTCGTAGATTTGTTCTCACCACATCCATACCAACCCCCCTCCCAGAAACTTCATCTATACTATCCAGTGTTGAGAATCCATTAACAAAAATAAAATCGAGAATTTCTCTTTCTGTTAGACTCTTCGCCTTCTCAGCTTTTACAATATTCATCTCAATTGCTTTCTGAAGGATCTTAGAGGTATTTATTCCTCTTCCATCATCTTTCACTTTTATCAAAACTACTCCTCGTTTCCTCTCTGCTTTAAGAACAAGATGCCCTTTCCTTGGTTTACCAAGTCTTATCCTCTCCGTAGGTGACTCTATCCCATGATATATAGAATTTCTAAGAAGATGGAGCAACGGTTCTGCAAGATTCTCAAGCATGGATCTATCTAACTCAATATCTTTACCCTTGATCTCAAAATTAACCTCTTTTCCCAACTCTTTAGCTACATCCCTGATAACCCTCGGAAATCTTTCAAATACCTGCCAGATCGGAACCATGCGAATTTTCACAACTTCATCCTGCAAGTTTGAGACTATACTGGCTATTCTTTCAGTTTCATTTAATATACTTTCATTGTCGCCAGCTTTAGCAAAACCCTTCAGACTCTCTTTTGAGATCACCAGTTCAGATAAAAGATTTTGCAGGTCATCGAGTTTTTTTATATCTACACGAATATCACTCTTTTTTGCAACTCCTGTTATAGTCTCTACTTTTCTCCCCACATCCTTGAAATTTACAGACTTAACATCTGAATATTCTAAAAGAGACTTCTTTATTTCGTGTATAGAAACCTTTGGAACAATAGTTAAATAAAATCTCTCTTCAAAATAACCACTCTCTATGGAGGACCTATCTGGAGAATAATCAATAATCTCTGCCATGCTCTCCAGATTGGAAATTAATACTATTGCTCTTGCCTCTTTAAGTTGTATATCCTTTCTAAGCACAACTTCACAAATAACCTTCTTGAAAATTTTTTCACGAACCTTCTCTTTCTTGATTGTACCCTTCACATTAGATATTTTCGATATAAATGATTGTATCTCTTTATCTTTCCTTCCTGGGTTTTCAACCAAGAGTTCAATCTTATCTGTCCCTTCAAGCATCATATCTATAATATCTGAGTTCACTAATAAACTACCATCTCTAATACTGGTAAGCAAATCCTCCAGCAGATGTGCAAGAGTCTCAATGATCTTATATTCCATTGTTCCTGCCATCCCCTTAATTGTATGGTAATTACGGAAGATTGCTTCTATGATCTTTTTTTTCTGTGGCTCTTTCTCAAGATCAATAATATACTGATTAAGTTGAGTTAAATACTCCCTTGTTTCACTAACGAATATTCCTCTGTATTTTGAAATATCTATCTCTTTCATTACTTTGTCTTCAATACTCTTTCAACAGCTTCAAGCACTCTCGATGGTTGAAAAGGTTTAATGACATAATCCTTTGCACCCTTCTGAATTGCCTCCACAACAAGTGATTGTTGACCCATTGCACTGACCATAAGGATTTTCGCTTTTGAATCAAGCTTAACAATTTCTTGAACGGCATCTATTCCACTCATATCTGGCATGATTATATCCATTGTAACAAGATCAGGATTTAACTCCTTGTACTTGCTTACTGCCTCTATACCATTCTCCGCCTCCCCACAAACTTCATATCCCTCTTTTTTAAGTATATCACCTATCATTTTTCTCATAAAGATTGCATCATCAACTATCAATATCTGAACTGGCATTGAGACCTCCTCCTATTCATTTATCTCAACTAACTTTTCACAATCTATCAAAATGACATCTTTGTCATCAACTCTTATGACGCCCTTTAGAAAAGATGTCTCTATGTCTTTCGAAAAAATCGAACTTATCGATTTCGAAACTTCAGCCTTCACATTAAAAATACCTTCTGTCTTATCGATTAGCAACCCATAATTTATCTTTTTTCCAACTACAATAATCAGCTGTGTGCTCTCTTCTGCCCCACCTATTTTCAGTCTCTCTCTGAGACTAACTATTGGAATGATTTCACCTCTTAGATTTCCAAGCCCTTTTACATAACTACGTGCTCCTGGTAATCTTGTAGTGAGGAGCAAATCTGTTATCTCCTTGATTTTAGTCAGTTCAATGCCGAAATGCTTTGACTCCAGGATAAAAACAAGTAATCTCTTCTCTATAGCGGTATTTTCATTTTCTACACTTGTATCCATTATTAATAGTCTTTATATTTAACTTTATTCCTCAAGTAAAATATCAAAATAATTGAAGAATGTCAAGGAAATTTTACCATATGATGCCATGAATGTAGCGTATCAGAATCAAAGTATTTCACTGGCAAGTAAACAAGCGATAGAAAATGAAAATAGACTCTGATTTGGGGATTGTAACAGAATGTCCAGTATCCTTTTATTCACGATGTATAAATTCCAAAGATCCAGGTACGTATTTCTTCCAGTTAGGGAGTGATGGTTCCTTTGTTGTACTTGAATAGATAAGCGTATACTCTCCATCCCCCCCCCTATCGGAAAAAATGAACTGGTACCCTCCGAATGAATAGTACTCCCAGATTTCGTAAGGCTTATAGTCTATTTCGAAAGGATATGTCTCGATCACATCTGGTGAACCATACTTTATATAGATTCTCCCTCTGTCTGTATTGTAGCCCTTCTTAAATGGTGTAGAAAACTTATCTTCCACATATTTCAATCTATTAATAAACTCAGTTAAACCTTCATTTTGTGGGGTTTTCAGGTTCGGATCTCTCCTGAGCCAGAATCGTTTTAAGAATTCACTTTTTCCTGAATCGGAAAGGGTTTTGTATTCAGAGAGCTCTTTATCAGATGCGATATACTCTATCTTACTATAATATTCTTTTCCCTCCTCAGTAAAAGGTGATGGTTTCTCTGCCTCACCTACAATCTCTCTTCGAACTTGAAAACCTTTCTCAATGGATGAAAGATTTTCACCGTCCTTTATTTCTACTTTTAGAGAATAGAATCCTGATTTCAATGCAACAAGGTTCAGTGCTCCAACATCAATCGCCACATTAGTAAAACCTTTCTTGTCTGTTTTTTTGGGTCCAATTTTATTAACCAGATCTCCTTCATCATTAATTATTGAGTAATTAACCTCATATGGAACTTTATCATCTTTCAGATTGTATGCCTCAATATAAAAATAGAGCATATCTCTTCCAGTACCATAAATCCCAGATGGATTGGGAATTACCTTGAGTCCGTTTTTTGTAAACTTACCATCTGTAGTATCCCCTTCTATCAATGTAGCTAATTCAATATCACTTAACTCGAGCCCTCCTTTTAACGAATCTACATTGAAGATTTCACTTTTTGTAACTCTTTTACCAGTATTTATATCTACCATATTCATTGTCATCCTGTATCTTCCTGGTTTGAAGTACACCTTGAATTGCTCAAGCATTAAAAGATTCCTTTCCTCAGCTTCCTCGTAACCTGGAATAATACTCACACGTTCTAGTGTATCATAAAGAAATTCGCCTGTCGATAGGTTTTCAAAACATATATCCACCTTAAAGGGAGCTTCTAATTGTCCCTCCACATTTTTGTAGGAAAGCAGATTATAGGGAATGGAATAGTGCACCTCAACTTCAGTTACTTGATTATTCCAAAAAAACCTTGTTATGTCAAAAGCGAAAGTTACCTCACCCAGGAGTGCAGTAGCAATAAATAATAGAAAAAGAAACGCTTTAAATAGTATCTTTACCATTCTTCGATCAAATCGTAATCTCTTTCATGAAGTTGAGTGTAATCACCGGTCATACTAAAATCAACAAAAATAAACCTTTTCCCTAAATTGAAGTAGTACCAGATCTGATATGGTGGCGACTCAACATCAAAAGGATGATATTCAATCTCATCAGGCTTTCCGTAAATTATATATGTTCTTCCTCTATCAGTTCTCCACCCTGCCTGAAAGGAAGAGAATTCCTCATTTGCATAATCTACACGAGAGAAATATTCGTCCGATGTTTCATTCTCAGGTGTTTCAGGTATAGGATCCTTCTTAGACCAGAATTCATTCCATACCTTTTCCCTCTCCTCTGGTTTTGACTCCTTTAGTTTCTTCACATATTCGTTACTCAATATATACTCCATCTGTTCAACCCTTAAATCATATCTCTTTGAAAGAAAAAAAGGATAATTCACTGTTACTGACTTACTGCTGTGAGCTACAGTTTTCCCTCCCTGTATAATCTCAAAAAGAATCGAATAATCACCCTCTTCAAGTTCATGAATTGGAAAATGAAAAAATTCCCATGCAATCGTAGAATCCATCTCAATGTATCTGTTAGTTTTTAGAACCACATCACCACTCTCATTAATCGCCTGATATTTTAGGAGACAACCATCATGTCTTAGAGTATCTGTGACTATTTCAACAACAATATAAATGGAATCAAGCTCAACATTCAAATCATTTGAGACCAACCATCCCTTTTTCTCCCCTCCCTTTCCCAACAAAAAACCAGGTTGACTCACCCAGATAGACCCCTTTTCAATACCCGGCAACATGATCTTCTCTATTTCCTTTCCCTTATTCGCAGAATTAATGTCCATTACATTTATATGAAGGTCATATTCACCAGGATAGGAACTAAAGTCAAAAACCCACAAAATCCCTTCTTTATTTGAGTTTGTCTTATCAAAATCATTCAGTACAATCTTTTTTCTCCAGATTTCACCACCTTTCTGCTTACCTCCTCTGTAGAGAATTGCAGATATATCTACTTCTGATTTGAAAAGAGTATCCACAATTACGAAATTCAACTGATTATATGGAATGAAAATACTTATGTAAATATCAGGTTTCTGAGGATTCTCAACAAAGATGGAGTAGTCGCTTTTAAACCTAATCGTCCCTTCAGAAAAAAGGGAAGTTACTAAGAAAAAAAGAAAAAAAGAAACTATTAGAATTCCATCAAAACACTTCTTATTTAAGCTCAAATTCTTCTCCGGGTTTAAGAATAATAACATCAGCCTTGTCTCCTACCTTCTTTCTGAATTCACCAGGATCAGTATCTATTGGAGGCCAGGTTCCATAGTGCATAGGTATAACATACAGCGGTTTTACAAACTCAACAGCCTTCACCGCTTCATCTACACCCATTGTATACCTGTCCCCTATCGGAAGTAAAGCCACTTCAGGGTGATACATTTCGCCAATCAGTTTCATATCCGAGAACAGACCGGTATCACCAGCATGATAGACTGAGTGTCCATCCATTGTCACGATAACACCTGTTGGATGCCCTTTTTCTGTAGTATGAAGAGCATGGGTCATGTGAATCTGTGTTCCATTAACTGGAATAGTTCCACCAATATTCATCCCTTCTGTTTTTATCCCTTTTTCTTCAGCTAAACAAGCAAGTTCATGCTGTGAGACAAAGGTTGCACCTGTTTTCTGACAGATATCAAAAGCATCACCAAGATGGTCGTCGTGGTCGTGTGTTACAATAACCATATCGCACTCCTTTATATCTTGTGGTGATACTGTTGCAGAAGGGTTACCTGATAGAAAAGGATCGATAAATACTATCTTTGAACCTTTAAGAAGGAAAGCCGCATGACCATGATAAATAATCTTCATATTCCCTCCATTTGATAATTGTTCATACTGTTTTTAATAAGATTACACTAATTTTTGCATCTTGTCAATAGGAAAGAGCAAAATAATAACTTTGTTCTACTTTAGAACAACAAATTTCTCAGTGAATGTTTTATTGCCAACTCTCATATCACTCAAGAAAATTATGAAACTAAGAATTACCACTGGCAAGGATTTCTGGAACTGTCTTTCACACTTTTTTTAAATACAAAACACAATTACGATTCACAGCCTTCTTTTTCTTAAGATGAATACCATCACATATAAGAAGAAGACTCAACTCTTCAAAATATTTATGAAAAGAGATATTTTTTTACTGAGTTAAATAAATCCGAGTGCTGCAAAAAATTATCTATTTACCACCAATTTGCTCTTTCTTAGTAAATGCATCTATTATTGGTTTAAAAAGATCCATTGGTATTGGAAATAGAGTTGTTGAATTATTCTCAGTAGCAATATCAGCAAGTGTCTGCAGGTATCTCAACTGTATAGATACTGGTTCCTTTTGCATAATATGTGCTGCCTCACTCAGTTTTTTAGATGCCTGAAGCTCTGCCTCTGCGAGAATGACCTTTGCTCTTCTTTCCCTCTCCGCCTCTGCTTGCCTGGCTATGGCTCTCTGCATTTCAGTTGCTATATCAATATGTTTAACTTCTACTGTAGAGACCTTGATTCCCCACGGATCTGTTGCCCTGTCAATGATCTTTTGAAGTCTTTGATTGATCATTTCCCTTTTTCCAAGAAGGTCATCCAATTCCATCTCACCAAGAACACTCCTCAGCGTAGTTTGAGCAATCTGAGAAGTGGCGTACGCATAATCCTGAACTTCAACAATTGCTTTTGCTGCATCCATCACCCTGAAATATACTACAGCATTCACTTTTATGGACACATTATCTTTTGTGATGACATCCTGTGACGGAACATCAAGTGTTATGACCCTCAAACTTACATTGAGCAGCCTATCTACAAAGGGCACAATTACGACAAGTCCCGGACCTCTAACACCAACAAGTCGTCCAAGTCTGAAAACAACACCCCTTTCATATTCCTGGAGGATCTTGATGGCACTGGCAAGAATAATCAGGACGAAAAACACTATTACAACTATTGCAATCATTTTCCTGCTCCTTTCAAAAGGTTTATATTCTGTTAATACTCTTGTCAAACAAATATAAGTCTTTTATATACTGATGTCAAGAAAAAAAGGAGATTTAAAACATAAGACATTTGAAATAAAATGTTAGCATAATAAAGAAATTGACAACAGAAAAAAAATGTAGTAAAAGATAATATTAATAAATATTGTATAAGGAGGAAATTAAATGAAGTGCTTGAATTGTAAAGAGGAGATGATAAACACTTGTGTAATCACCAAACAAGGTGAAATATCCTACGACATGTGTGAGACTTGTGGGAGTTTCTGGTTAGACCCTGGGGTATTGAATAAGATGGCTCTTCAGGTGAAAGGAAATATTGAGTACTGTTCCAAGGACGAAACCCAGGATACGATAGAATCCATTAAGAAATGTATAAAGTGTGAGGATACTGCTCTAAAAAAGGTTTTCTTCATTGGATGTAGTGATATTATATTAGACTACTGTAGTAATTGTGGTGGATTCTGGCTTGATGGCGGTGAATTAGGTTTAATCAATAAGGAGTTAAAGGAAATAATGCCTATTGAAGGCAAAGGCCTTGCCGAGTTCCTGAGTAGTGTACATATACCTTATTGGTACAAGAGAATACGGAAGAAAAGTGAAAAACTCAGTGAAAAAACCGGGGTGCTCCCGCTGAAACAGGCCCAATTAAAGAAACAAACCACATACAAATGTCCAGCATGCAGGGCAAACCTGAATGAATACGCAATCTATGGAATAAATATAGAAGGATGTCCACAATGCAAGGGTATATGGACGGATAAGGATGAACTAAGAAAATTGAAGGATAGAAGTGAAAAACACTCCTGGGGAACTTTACGATGGATGGATAACGAAACAGAAGCAATTGAGGACGTTATTGGAATGAATTCAAAGCGCTATTGTCCAAAATGCGATAACAGAAAGTTACTTTCAGTAAGTTTTGGCGACTCTTTAGTAATTATTGACTGGTGTCCCTCATGCCATGGCATCTGGTTAGACAAGGAGGAGTTTACCGAAATAAAGGATTACTTGAGGACTAAACTCGATAGCCTCTCCTCAACTGAAATGAGAGATAAGGTATCTGAAGAGATAAAGGAGATATGGAGTGGACCTGAGGGTAACGTCTCAGAAATGCTGGACGCAAAAGCAGCAGCACATGCTCTAATCAATACAACCATATTTGAGCAACCAAAATTGGCCAAGGTACTCCTTGAAATCAGTAGAATGCTAAACAGTGCAGGCTTTTAAAATGGTCACAAATAGCCATAAGTTTACTTAATATTCCTTATATTAAGTAAAAACTTAAAAGGAGTTAGTATGAGTAAAGTAAACTATTTTATCGTTTTTCTTCTCCTTTTTTCTTGCACAGGTAACAAGAAAGAGAAACCTTCGCAAAAACCATCAGAATTGAATAATACTGAACTACTCAGCTTTCTTGCAGAATCTGATGAGAGCGAGCTTGTCCCATACTGGCTTGAAGCAGAGAAGCGGGAAAAAATTGGACTCCGATTTATAGCACAGGATAAAAGCGGCGCAATATTCAAATTTATCAGGGACAATTCCGTTAATGATAAGGTGGCAAACCGCTACATTCTTTTCAAACTACAGGATGTGTCAAATCTCGGTTATGCTGAAAAGAGTCTGCTGTTCTATAAAGCGGGTGAGTATCAATTGAGAGAAGCCGTTCCACTTATACTGAAAGCTCTTGATATTGAAAAGGCTATTGGTCCTCATATTTCTGCAGCAACAGCTTTTAAAGAACTGAAATCCCAGGGAACAAAAGAGTGGCTTCTAAGAAATCTTGATGAAGACTACCTCAATTCTCTCGGCACAGGAGGGTTTGACGATGTTTCCAAACGCGAACAACTGCTTGATATCAGCAGAATGGCTTTAGATGTTCTGGAATCAGAATAGACTCAAAGGTATGAAACAGGAGGGTAAAAATGATTAAAAGAGCTTCGGTTGTTCTGTTGTTATTTGTATTGCTGGTGAGTTGTAAGAAAGATACAATACCTCCAGAAGTTATCAGTACAAATCCGCCAAATGGTGCAGAGGGTGTGGACCCGTCAATAACGGAGATTTCAATTACTTTCAGTGAACCAATGATGGATAAAAACTGATCATGGTGTTATGAAGATAAAAACAAATTCCCTAAAATGACAGGTGAACCTTTCTATACTGAAAATAACGCAAAGAATATCCTCCCTGTTAGATTGGAGCCAGACACTGAATATCTCATATGGGTAAATTTAGATAAGTTCAATAACTTTAAAGATAAAAGTGGGAATCCAGTAAAGCCTTACAAATTCGTATTCAAAACAGCAGACATTCCAAAACCTGAATGATAAATGGATCGGACACTTCTCCCTTTTGCAGCATATGAACCATCCTGATTACATCCTTCGTTTCACTCAGGATCAAGAAAAATCTATTTAATTGCTTATCTGTTTAACTCCAGTTATCTTTTTTTAGCAATGTCATTGCGAATATCCTTCTCATAATCGCAAATGAAGCAATCTAATCCCCTCTCGAGAGGGGTGTCATATACCGTATGGTATATGACGGGGTGTGTAATAAATCATCAGTATGATTTTTCTTGACTTTATGCTCGTTATGGTTTATAGAATGGGTGTTATTATGTTACTGAGGAGAGAAATAATCCCAAAAACAAAAAAAAGGAAGTACTTATGAAGAGGATTGAGACGAAAATAGATGTCAATAGCAAAGAATTTAAAGAGAGAAAGAAATACCATCTTGGATTGCTTGATGAGTTTAAGAAAAAATATGACGAAATCAGAAAAGGGGGAACTGAAAGAGCACGAAAGAAACATACAGACAGGGGGAAGAAACTTGTAAGGGACAGGATAGAATTCCTCCTTGATAAAAATACTCCCTTTCTTGAGCTTAGTTCCCTTGCTGCAATAGATATGTATAATAACGAAGCTCCATGTGCAGGTCTTATAACAGGTATCGGAAGAATCAATGGCAGAGAAGTGATGATTGTTGCAAACGATGCAACAGTAAAAGGGGGAACCTATTTTCCCATAACAATAAAAAAACACATACATGCACAAGAAATTGCAATCCAGAATCATCTCCCCTGTATTTACCTTGTAGATTCTGGAGGGATATTCCTTCCATACCAATCTGAGACATTCCCTGACAAGGATCATTTTGGACGGATTTTCTATAACCAGGCACGAATGTCTGCTATGGATATACCGCAAATCGCAGTTGTAATGGGTTCTAGCACTGCTGGAGGAGCTTATGTCCCTGCGATGAGTGACGAGACTATTATCGTAAAACAACAGGGGACAATCTTTATTGGTGGACCTCCATTGGTCAAGGCAGCAACAGGAGAGGAAGTAAGCGCTGAGGACCTTGGTGGTGCGGATGTCCATTCAAGAATTTCCGGTGTAACGGATTACTATGCTCTAAACGATAAACATGCTATAAAATTGGCTCGGGATATCGTTGCCAATATTCCAAAAAGAGAAAAGTACCAGCTCGATAGAATTGAGCCTGAGGAACCATACTATAATCCTGAAGAGATTTACGGAGTGGTTCCTCAAGATTTGAGAAAACAATTTGACATCAGGGAGATTATTGCAAGGATTTCTGATGGAAGCAAGTTTCATGAATTTAAAGAACTTTACGGGCAGACTCTTGTCTGCGGTTATGCAAGACTTTTCGGATACCTTGTTGGCATTGTTGCGAACAATGGTGTACTCTTCAGTGAATCATCATTAAAGGGCGCCCACTTTGTATCACTTTGTTCAGTAAGAAAAATCCCTTTGGTTTTTCTGCAAAATATTACAGGGTTCATCGTAGGAAAGCAGTATGAACATAAGGGAATTGCAAAGGATGGAGCAAAGATGGTTCATGCAGTTGCAAATGCAGATGTTCCTAAATTCACAGTTATTGTTGGCGGTTCCTATGGTGCTGGAAACTACGCTATGTGTGGAAGAGGATACTTCCCAAGATTTCTATGGATGTGGCCAGGTTCAAAAATATGTGTTATGGGTGGTGAACAGGCAGCAGGCGTTTTAGCAACTATAAAGGTTAGACAACTACAGAAACAGGGGGAAAAATTATCTAAAAAGGAAATAGAAAAAATCAAAGAACCAATATTGAAAAGATATGAGGAAGAATCAAGTGCTTACTACTCAACAGCACGTTTATGGGATGACGGAATAATTGACAACATCGATACAAGGAATGTTCTAGGCCTCTGTCTTGAGACATCTCTCAATGTACCAATACCTGAACACAGATTTGGAATATTCAGAATGTAGTTTTTCAGATGACAGAGGACAGAAGTCGGACAATACACGATAGAGAAAAAGAAACTAAAGCAATTTCGTGTTTTGAATAAAAAAGGAGTAAAGATGTACGATACTATTAAATTTGAAATAAACGATAGGGTTGCTAGGATAACATTAAACAGACCCGAAGTTCGGAATGCTTTCAACTGGAAGATGATTGAGGAACTATTTTCAGTATTCGAACAGATAAAGACAGACAACAATATAAGGGTTTCAGTTATTACTGGTGAAGGAACCTGTTTCTGTGCTGGTGCAGACCTTAACTGGATGAAGGACGTTATGGCAGAAAGCTTCGAGGAGAACTATAAAGAATCGTTGAGATTAGCTGACCTCTTCTATTCTATCTATTCCCTTCCTAAACCTGTAATAGGAAGAATAAATGGACCAGCTATTGGTGGGGGAACAGGATTTGTATCTGTATGTGATATTGCTGTTGCTTCAAAAAAAGCAGTCTTTAGTTTTAGTGAAGTAAGAATAGGACTCGTTCCTTCAGACATATCACCATTTATGATTAGAAAATGCGGCGAGGGACAAATAAGGGAGTACTTTCTTACTGGAAGAAGATTGAAAGCAGAGGATGCACTCAGGATAGGTCTTGTAAATAGAGTAGTCGATGAAAATAACCTGGATAGTGCAGTTCAGGAAATCGTTGACGAATTACTAAGAGGAAGCCCAAATGCCTTACGTTTCTGCAAGGAACTTCTTGAGAAAGTACCTCTTCAGCCTTTTGACAAAGTACGGGAATTTACTGCGAATATCCTAGCAAACTTGCGAAAAAGTGAAGAAGCGCAAGAAGGAATGAAAGCCTTTCTTGACAAGAGAAAACCTGATTGGAACAAATAGACAATCAGGAAATCCTAATGACGAAAAAATGTTTAAAAAAATACTAATAGCAAACCGCGGTGAAATTGCATTAAGGATTATCAGAACCTGTAAGGAAATGGGTATAAGATCAGTTGCCGTCTATTCAGATGTTGACAGGGATGCTCTTCATACAAGAAATGCCAACGAAGCATACCATATTGGTGAATCCAATCCACAAAAAAGTTACTTGGATATGGGTAAACTAATTTCTGTTGCAAAGCAAGCAAAATGTCAAGCTGTTCACCCTGGATATGGTTTTCTTGCAGAAAATCATCTCTTTGCAGAAAAATGTAAAAAAGAAGGTCTAATTTTTATTGGTCCAAGCTCTGAAGCATTAAAACTGGTTGGAGACAAAATCGCAGCAAGAAATACTGTCAGGGACATAGGTGCTCCCATTATTCCTGGAATGTTGGGTAAAGCGAGTCATCCCCAGGAGTTTGAGAGAGTCACAAAAGAAATTGGATTTCCTGTAATAGTCAAGGCATCAATGGGTGGTGGTGGCAAAGGAATGAGAATTGTTAGAAATAAAGAAGAACTCACAAAAGCAATTGAACTCGGAAGAAGTGAGGCCCTGTCTGCCTTCGGTGATGATACTGTCTATATCGAGAAATATATTGAAGAGCCAAGACATATAGAGTTCCAAATCCTTGCAGATAATCATGGGAATGTAATTCATCTTTTTGAGAGGGAATGTTCAATACAGAGAAGACACCAGAAGATTGTTGAAGAATCACCCTCCTGTGCTCTTGATGAAGGGCTAAGGGAGAAAATGGGTGAAACAGCTATAAAGATAATCAAAACCTGTGGATACACAAACGCTGGTACTGTTGAGTTTTTACTTGATAAGAACAAAGATTTCCATTTCCTCGAGGTTAATGCAAGGATACAGGTTGAACATCCTGTGACCGAACTTGTTACTCATGTTGATCTTGTTAAGGAACAGATAGAGATTGCATCGGGAAATAAACTTCCATATAGACAGGAGGACATATCTCAAAATGGACATGCTATTGAGTCACGTATATATGCTGAGGACCCTGACAATAATTTTATTCCATCTCCAGGGAAGATAAAATTTCTTATTGAGCCATCCGGTCCGGGTATTAGATTGGACAGCGGAATCTATGAAGGTTTCGAGATTCCTGTTTTTTATGACCCTCTTATCTCAAAGCTTGTCGTGTGGGCAGAGAATAGGAATGCTGCAATTTCAAGAATGAAAAGAGCTCTTGATGAATACAAAATCGTGGGAGTAAAAACGATACTAACATTGCTTTCAAGTATAATGGAAGACAGGAATTTCGTAAACGGCAATCTTAATACTCATTTTCTGGAAAACTTTAAAATAAAGGTTAAAGAAATTGATGAAGAAAAGTTTGCTGCTATAGCAGCGATTAGTGAAAGACTGTCATCTAATAAGAAGTCTGTTAGTCAAGAATCATCGAAAATAGTGAATCTCTGGAAAATCATAGGAAGGGAAAGTGCACTTAGATGAAGAAAAAACTTCATGTAGATGGAAAGAGTTTTGAGGTGGAAGTAAAAGAAACTAAAGATATCATCGATGTTTCGGTAAATAGCAACAAACATAGAATTGACCTTTCTAAGAAAACCCTTAATGGTTTCAGGTCACTCTTTGTAGATGGTGAGCCCTACGAGGTCTATTGTGAAGTAAAAGGTGAAGCCCATTTTCTTTTATGGATAGGACACAACTGTTATGATATCAAATATGGTGAAGCATTTGGTAGTGAAGAAACTGAAGAAGCTATATCTGTGATATGTGCACCAATGCCAGGTTTAGTTGCAAAACTAAAGGTTAAAGAGAATGATAAGGTTTCCAAAGGCGACCCAATTTTAATACTTGAAGCAATGAAAATGCAAAATGAGCTGAAGAGTCCGAAGGATGGGATAATAAAAGAGATTCTCATTAATGAAGGGATAAAAGTAAGTTTTGGTCAGAAACTCATTGTCCTCGAATAACCACCCCCCACCCACTAATTTTCACCACAGAGACACGGAGCCACAGAGCATATTTTATTTACCCATCCCCTCCAGATTTAACCACAGAGGACACAGAGTAATTTATGAGTATTCCCTTTCCTACCCCAATAAGTAACCGCAGATTGACGCAGATAAACACTGTATAGAAATTTAGATATAACAGTGCCCATTTTTATCTTCTGTCTTGTTCAATCCCTGTTTATAAGTTTCGTGGGAGGGGTACACCATAATCTCTCTGTGCCTCCGTGTCTCTGTGGTTGATGTTTCTCTGCGCCCTCTCGTCTCAAAATAGAACGAATTCAATCTGTGTAATCGGAAAAAATCTGTGTAATCAACTTGTTTATTTCCCTATTTAAAATAAAAAAATCCGGCAGCGACCTACTCTCCCACAAGACACGCAAGCAGTACCATCGGCACAGGAGGGCTTAACTTCTGTGTTCGGAATGGGAACAGGTGTTACCCCTCCGCTATGGCTACCGGAAATTTTGTTTAGAAATATAACTTCAGAAGTCAGAAATCAGAGGTCGGAAGACAGAAGTCAGTTCAAAAGATTAATTCTTATACTCTGTCGTCTGACTTCCGTTATCTGTCTTCTGTATTTATAAACATGGAGCCTGTTAGAAATCCTTAGAATCCAAGTCTCACGGTCGATTAGTACTGCTCGGCTGAATTCCTTACGGAACTTACACCTGCAGCCTATCAAACTTCTAATCTCGAAGTGACCTTTAGTCCCTGTATGTTACCATACAAGGAGGGAGACCATATCTTGGAGGAGGCTTCCCACTTAGATGCTTTCAGCGGTTATCCTTTCCAAACATAGCTACCCAGCAATGCCCTTGGCAGAACAACTGGCACACCAGAGGTTTGTCCATCCTGGTCCTCTCGTACTGAGGACAGCTCTCCTCAAGTCTCCTACGCCTGCGATGGATAGAGACCGAACTGTCTCACGACGTTCTGAACCCAGCTCACGTACCGCTTTAATGGGCGAACAGACCAACCCTTGGGACCTTCTCCAGCCCCAGGATGCGATGAGCCGACATCGAGGTGCCAAACAGGTTCGTCGATATGAACTCTCGGAACCTATTAGCCTGTTATCCCCGGAGTACCTTTTGTCCGTTAATTGACGGCCCTTCCACTCGGAACCGCCAGGTCACTAAGCCCGTGTTTCCACTCTGCTCGGCCCGTCGGCCTTACAGTCAGGCTCCCTTATGCCTTTACACTCAACACACGGTTACCGACCGTGCTGAGGGAACCTTTGGGCGCCTCCGTTACATTTTAGGAGGCGACCGCCCCAGTCAAACTGCCCACCAGACATTGTCCTTCGCTTACGCAAAGTTAGAATTCCAACAAAGCAAGGGTGGTATTTCACTGATGGCTCCATCCCGACTTGCGTCGAAACTTCAAAGCCTCCCACCTATACTACACATGCAGTGACAAAATCCAGTGTCAAGCTACAGTAAAGGTTCACGGGGTCTTTTTGTCCAGTCGCAGGTAGACGGTATCTTCACCGCCACTACAATTTCACCGAGTCCCTCGTTGAGACAGTGCTTAAGTCGTTACACCATTCGTGCAGGTCGGAACTTACCCGACAAGGAATTTCGCTACCTTAGGACCGTTATAGTTACGGCCGCCGTTTACCAGGGCTTCGGTTCAGAGCTTCCCCTATACCAAATGGTATAAAGTAACCCCTCCCCTTAACCTTCCGGCACCGGGCAGGTGTCAGTCCCTATACATCGTCTTTCGACTTAGCAGAGACCTGTGTTTTTGTTAAACAGTCGCTTAAGCCATTTCTCTGCGACCTTCTCCAGCTACTTTTGCGAGAAATCTCACCAGAGAAGGCTCCCCTTCTCCCGAAGTTACGGGGTCAATTTGCCGAGTTCCTTAACGAGGGTTATCTCGAGCACCTTAGGATACTCTCCTTACCTACCTGTGTCGGTTTCCGGTACGGTCACACAAAAGATTCCCTACGAGGTTTTTCCTGTCAGTGTGGGATCAACCAGTTTGTAGCATTTCTGCTTCCTCATCACCTCTCAGGGTTATGTTCCAGCGGATTTGCCTACCGGAACCCCCTACAGGCTTGAATCTCGTATTCCGTCACGAGACTGGTCTACCCTTCTGCGTCACCCCTTCGGTATAACACCTTTTGAGTGGTATTCGAATATTAACGAATTTCCCATCGACTTCACCTTTCGGCTGCGTCTTAGGGGCCGACTAACCCTGGGCGGATTAACCTTCCCCAGGAAACCTTAGGTTTTCGGTGTTCCGATTTCTTATCGGAATTATCGCTACTCATGCCGACATACTCACTTCTATCCTGTCCATCCTGACTCGCGTCTAAGACTTCGCTCAAGATAGAACGCTCCTCTACCCCCTGTACCAGAACGGTACAGAGCCACAGCTTCGGTAACAGGTTTGAGCCCCGTTACATTTTCGGTGCAAAATCACTCGACCAGTGAGCTGTTACGCTTTCTTTAAAGGATGGCTGCTTCTAAGCCAACCTCCTGGCTGTCTGAGCGATTAAACATCCTTTCCCACTTAACCTGTATTTTGGGACCTTAGCTGGTGGTCAGGGTTCTTTCCCTCTCGGCAATGAGGCTTATCCCCCACTGCCTGACTCCTGAACTTTAAGTAATGGCATTCGGAGTTTGGTTGAGTTTAGGGCCGAAGCCCACAACCCATCCAGTGCTCTACCACCATTACTGACCATTCAAGGCTAGTCCTAAAACTATTTCGAGGAGAACCAGCTATTGCCGAGTTTGATTGGCCTTTCACCCCTACCCACAGTTCATCCAATAGCTTTTCAACGCTAACTGGTTCGGCCCTCCATTTCGAGACTATCGAAATTTCAGCCTGACCATGGGTAGCTCACTCGGTTTCGGGTCTACTCCATGCAACCTTCCCCAATAAAATTTGAGGTATCGCCCTATTCAGACTCGCTTTCGCTACGGCTTCTCCCTTACTGGGATTAACCAAGCTGCATAGAATAACTCGTCGGCTCATTATGCAAAAGGCACGCAGTCATCCCGAATCCAAACCCGAAGGTATGGAATCTGGGACTCCTACCGCTTGTAAGCATATGGTTTCAGGTTCTATTTCACTCCCCTCCAGGGGGTCTTTTCACCTTTCCCTTACGGTACTAGTTCACTATCGGTCACATACGAGTATTTAGCCTTATCCCGTGGTCGGGACAGATTCCCTCAGGATTTCTCGTGTCCCGAGGTACTTGAGAACATTATCCAGAGAGATCTTCTCTCTTCGTCTACAGGACTCTCACCTTCTATGGTTGCCCTTTCCAGGAACATTCATCTGAGAAAAGATTTTCTGACTCTCCGATCCCATCTGCACTGGGTTCTGATAATACCTCACAACACCAACAGTGCAACGCGTGCATACTTTAACACACTGTTTGGTTTAGGCTCTTTCCGTTTCGCTCGCCGCTACTCAGGAAATCACTTCGTTTTCTCTTCCTCCGGGTACTAAGATGGTTCAATTCCCCGGGTTCGCTTCCCTTTATAAATAAAGGGATATTCCGACATTACTCGGAATCCGTTCACGGATTCGGAAATCCTCGGATCCAAGTCTGTTTGACGACTCACCGAGGCTTATCGCAGCCAACCACGTCCTTCTTCGCCTGTATGTGCCAAGGCATCCACCATACGCCCTTAGTAACTTGAATTATAGCCTAAGGATACTTCTTACAGACTCCATATTCGAATTTCAAAGAACAATTTTCACTAATAGTTAATATATAACAAAAAAGTAACTTTTTGTCAAGTATATTCTTTATCTTTTTTAAAAAAAGAGATTTCACTGATTAAACTGCAGATTACACAGATTAATATTAACCACAGAGACACTGAGACACAGAGATTTATCATGGTTACCCAACTACTCCACCAAGGCTTTCCTTTGACGCAGATTACACAGATTTAAGAAATTTTTTCTGATCTCTCCATTAGAATCTTTCCTTGACAATGAGAAATAATAAGTATATAAGCTTATTATGCATAAGCTTATGGACTACTACAGTATTCTGAGTATTGACGAAGATGCTTCAAAGCATGAAATAAAGCAAGCTTTTCGAAACCTTGCAAAAGAGTGGCATCCAGATGCAAAAAAACATTCAAGAGAAGAGGCTACAAGAAAATTCGCTGAAATCTCTACTGCTTATGAAATACTGAACGATCCTGAAAAGAGAAGGGAGTACGACTACTATAGAAAATATTCCTATAGTGCTTCTAATTTCAATGGAAGTAATGAGTTCAAAGATCATTCATTTGAAAAGGAATGGGTAGACCTATCTAAATGGTTTCAGGAAATATATGAAGAGCATCTGAGGAATATCCATAAGAAGGCAAATATCTTCCTGAGTAAAATCAGAAGAGGACTCATAGGAGCAGCAATTGGTCTTGCAATAGGTATATTATTTCGCAGCATTGCAATCCCACTCATGGTTCTTGGTTGGTTTTTTGGATACTATCTTATTAAAGGCGGTAAGTAAAGAAGTAAGATGTACGTGTTAAGTAGTAAGCAGAAATCTTAGAAGTCAGTCTTTCTTCTGTTTTACCGTAAGCTTTAATCCTTCAACTGAAACTATTATAACTTCTTCACCGTTCTTGATTCGTTCGTCGGAAACTGCATCCCAGTATTCTCCATGAATAAAAACACTCCCAATTTTTCCTGGAATAATATTTGTTTGTGCAATAGCAATCTCACCTTTGAGACCCTTCTTGCCAGTTGTTGGTTTCTTTTTCATTGCTCTAATTGTCATTCCAACAATAAACAGGAAAAAAGCAGCAGTAAATAATACAACTGGTATAATCACGCTCCAGGAAACCCTGAGAAACGGTGCATCAGTATCAAAAAGCATTGTAGAGCCAAATAACATTGAAGCAATACCTCCTATTGATAATGGTCCATTTGTTGGTGTTCTTGTCTCAAGAAAAAGCATAATAACGCCCATAATAATGAGAGCTATACCCGCATAATTTATAGGGAGTGTTTGGAATGAAAGGAAACCGAGGATCAGACATACAGCTCCAGCAACTCCCGGAAAAATTGCTCCCGGATGAGTGAACTCATAAAGTAAACCAGCTGATCCAAGAGTGAAAAGGATATAGGCAATATTTGGATTTGTAATTCTGTTAAGGAAATCTTCTCTAAATGTAAGATTTATTTCTTCTACTGTAACATCCTTTGTGTGTATAATTTTTGTCTGCCCTTTTATTTCAACCTCTGCCCCATCGATCTTTTCAAGTAAATCATTCACATCAGTTGCAATAACATCGATTATATTCTTTTCAATTGCATCTTCAGCTGAAACAGAAACACTCTTCCTAACTGCATTTTCCGCCCATCTTACATTTCTTCCTCGTTCCTGCGCAATGGACTCTATATAAGCCACCGCATCGTTTGTTACTTTCTTCTTCATTTCCCTGTCCATTTTTTTCCCTATTGAGACTGGATGCGCTGCACCGATATTGGTCCCGGGAGACATTGCAGCAATATGTGCTGCAAGAGTTATGAAGACACCAGCAGATGCAGCCCTTGCACCTTTGGGATAGACAAAAACAACAACAGGAATTTCTGCATTCAACTCGGACTTTACAATTTCCCTCATCGCTGTATCAAGTCCACCAGGCGTGTCAAGGAGAATAATAATGCATTCTGCTCCCTCTCTTTCTGCTCTTTCTATTGCATTTTTAATGTATCTCGAAGAAATAGGTCCAATAATCCCATGGAATTTTGCAAGAAAGATTTTACTGCTGTTCGCTCTCACATTAAGAGAAAAAGCAATTAATAATATACAAAAAGAAAAAATCCTTTTCATATCAATACTATAATGCTAAAAGCTTAAAAAGTCAACCCTTTTTATTAATTGGAAATCTCTAAGAAACTATGAAGATTTTTTACTTGACAAATGGAACAAAAAAGTTTTACATATATAGAACAATGGATGTTACAAGATTAAAAAAGGATATTGTATTCAAGGAAACCTTGCGGGGAGTTGAGTTCTTATTCCACTCTACCTGGGGTCTATTCTCCCCAAGAAATGTAGATGAAGGTTCACGGTTACTTATCAAACACATGGAAATAGAAAAGGATGATAACTGCCTGGATCTCGGATGTGGATACGGTCCAATTGGTCTTATGATGGCAAAAATGGCTCCAGAAGGAGAGGTATATCTTGTAGACAAGGATTATATCGCAATAGAGTTTGCAGCAAAAAATGCAAAACTCAACAACCTGAAGAATTGCAGGATATTCCTTAGCAATGGATTCAGCAAGGTTAAGAAAAAAGATTTCAATATCATAGCATCAAACCTTCCTGCAAAAGTAGGAAAGGAATTGCTCTATATAATCCTAAGCGAAGCTGAGAGACACTTGGTTAAAGGTGGAAAACTCTATCTTGTTACAATCTCAGGTCTAAGAGAATTTATAAAACGAAATCTTTTAGATGTATTTGGAAATTACGAGAAGGTAAAGCAAGGTAAATCTTATACAGTTGCGCTTTCCCGTAAATAATGTTGACAAACAATAAAAATTGTGTTAATATAATAGAAATCAAGAGAAAGGAGGTGACAATACTAAATCCAAGATTAGATAACTTGAAAGGAGTAAAAATGAATAGAAGGATACTTATCTTAGCACTATGCTTTTCTGTTCTAACAGTCTCATTCCTCTTTGGTACAAATGATCTATCACCAACATTAACGGGTCCAAATAAACCTCTGCTTAGCAACCAAAAACAATCTCTTGTTGGTACTGACAGAAGCGATTTATTGTTTGACCAACAACCAACGGGTTACAATACTCTTGATGCATGTCAAAATGATCCCATTGGGGTCTTCTATCCGAGAATTGCTGATAACTTTACAGTAGAATATGATGCGAGTGTTGATTCTCTCGTTTGGTGGGGTGGGTTCTGGAATTTCGACCCGGATACACATTATATAACGAATTTCAATATTGAAATCTATCCTGATAGTGCTGGTTTCAACCAACCGATGCAAGCTCCAATATATACTCAAACGGTAGCGTTTACGGAAACATTCATCAGTGTTGATTACTACATGTATACTGCAGTTATTCCACCATTCGCAGCATCCACTGGTGAAACCTACTGGATCGTATTTCAGCCATTCTTAACCCTTTACCCTCAATGGGGTAATAACTGCGATGAACCCCCTGCCTGGGGTGATGGACAACAACAGTATTTTAAGAGTGCCTCCTTCGGTTTTCCTCTATGGACTCCAGCGATTACAGTTTTTGGAAGGTATGATGAAACCTCCTTCCAGATTTATGGCACTACAGTGGGTGTTACAGGGAACCCAGGAGAGACAAGCACTCTGGACTTCGGTCTTCTCCAGAATACTCCCAACCCCTTCAGGAATGGAAAGACAGCAATATCTTAC
>SDBS01000369.1_pt1 | contig 42455 bp, 27 predicted proteins | sample 2277091 | NCBI WGS metagenome assembly SDBS01 (sample SAMN10404972, study PRJNA504765) | marine sediment metagenome | isolation source: marine sediment core GS10_PC15, 163 cmbsf | place: Arctic Ocean: Southern Knipovich Ridge | collected 2010
GGTCCGGCCCGCCGTTTTCACCGCCACCGCCCGACGGGATGCCACGCTCCCACCGTCCGCCGGAGATCACCCAGCCGTTATCAGCTTCGAAGTCTTCTTCGAATACGATTATTTCACCGGTGGCGGGAATCGCCGTGTGCGGCGCTGCCGGATCAGGATTGTAGACCCGCCCGGTGCTGCCCTCCTCGGCGCTGACATAAAACTCAATCTGCTCCGTACACAAGACCGCCGGAAGCACGGCCTCAAATTCACCGGCGGCGATTTCGGTCATCAAATCGGTCTGGACGGCCCCGCCATTAATGGAATAATGCAATTGGCCGCTGCCCGGAACCAGGACGCCGTCACCGATTTCGGCAATGGCGACCGCAAAGGTGGTCGTCTCGCTGGGGTTCACGGTCGCGGGAATGCCGGCAGGATAGCTGAAAGAAATCCCGGAGGCACCCCGGAACGCCACCGTCGGATCGCCGAAAAGCGTGAGTTCATAGTAACACCAGCGCATGCAATCTTCATTGATCCGATAGAGGTTGTCTTCTTTGGAATCATGGTTGGCCCGGCCGAGTTCGGGCTTGCCCTCGGACAGATTAAACACGGCGTCCCAGAATTTCCGATCGAACCGCTGGGAGGGACCGTCGGTCGAATATCCCGTTCCCCAGCCATAGCGCGCATTCATAATGACGGCAAATCCGCCGTAGTCGGTTTTGATATTCATATTCTCGGCCCAGCCGTCGACGCCGTCAAATTGGCCGGAGTAACAGGCCTGAGAATAGAGGAAACAATGATTATTGTTGGAAAACGCACTATGTATCTCGCTGGTGGTCATTTTAAATGCCCAGTTAGTGCTGCCGTGGCCGAGGTGGTTGATAATGTGCAGGCCGTTGTTGACTCGTGCGTGAAACTCCGTTGCCGGCCAGTCGTTGCCCGACCAGTCACGGTCGTAAAGGTAATCGATGCTGTACTGATCGGCGGGAATGCCGACCGTGGTGTAACCGTCGGCAGAGGAACCATCGACCATCTGGTCCATCATCGTCCCGGCATACTCGGACACCCCACCGAAACCCAGGTGCTCACCGACCATCAGGACATTTTGCAGATAAGCGTCCCCCGTCGTCAGGTATTGCATGGTTTTATTGACGAAGCGGTCGGCTTCGGTGGTATTGCCGACTGCGGCCCGGCCCACATACACTTCCGCGACCAGGTCGACGTCACCACCATCCTCACCATCATTCGGCTCACCCCACTGGCCGTCACCGTCATAATCGTACGGGCCGTCAAGGCACGCGAAGTATAGGTCACCCGGCATCTCGTATTCAATTTCCGCACCGCCGCCGGACCAGGATTCCACGTACAAGTCTTTGGCCGGAATCAAATCATCATCAGCGCCGATTAAGACATACTGGATGCCGTCATTAATGTATCGTTCCCGAATGTAATCTCGCACTTGATCGGGGGCGCTGCCGCCGACATCGGTGATCGTGCGGATCTCGGTCGGGATACCGGTGGTATCATGATAATCCTTCAACGGTTGAAACGATGGAGCCAATGAAGATGTCGTGAGAATCAACAGCTCATAGTTTTCCGCCGGGATTTTACCCGCGCGATTGTATTGATCGATGACATCGGGGTTATCCACCTTATTGCGCATATCCAGCTCGTCGGCGGGCAGACCGCGAAAAAGAGGGGAAATATTATCGGCGTCGGTGGTCTGGACGATCACCGTCAAATCCCGGAAATAATACAACTCCCCCGAGGCCGGGACATATTCGACCGGTTGCAATTTCAAGGTTAAGATGCGATATCCACGAAAACCGTGTGTCCCGATTTGTTCAAATACGACGCCGGGAAACGGCGTGGCCGAGGCATAAACCGCCGGGTCCGGGATCAGCGGTTGGAGCGCATCCGGTCCCGCCGAGAGTTTGTAGGGCTGCCCGGCCGGGATAATGGTATAGCCGTCGCCGAGGAAAACCCTGTCGCCGGGGATGACTTCGATATGCGTAACTTGCGCGTCCGGGGGCAGGAGGATACCGGCCCCACGGGCGGGAAGCAGCGGATAACCAGCGTCGCCGGAATTCGGCGCAGCCGGCATGATTACGCGTTGGTAAACGACTCCATCGATAGTAACGTCGCGAATATCCGGCCGTTCAAATGTGTATTGAATGGTGATCGTTTCGTCGCTGGCCATCGCAATCGGCGCGACGGTGAATAGGAAACATAAAACTGCGGCAAACAAAATCCCGATAATCGACAAATATTTTATTCTCCTGACCTTCATCCCGGCTCTCCCCATTGGAGGTTCACACGAATAAGTTATCACAAACGATAGATATTTTTTCGCTGAAATTAATCCCGCAGGCAACCACGTCCTTGTTGATCAACTGCTGATGCAACATGATCGTGACAATCAGAGCGGCAATCGGGTACGGCAAACCTGGAACAACAATGCGGGATACTCTCATCGTATGTCCACGCTGGTTATCCATCGCCAATCGCACCACGGCGGGTACATAATCAAACAACATTGCGCCAACGACAGCGGGAAAACCATCACGCCAACTCCCCGCCTGTCATACCCTTATCCAATATAACCATAAACCAAATTTTGTCTATAGAAATTGAATTAAAAATACTGGGCGTGCTGCATAATCCCTTGAATATCATAGAGTTCGAGCGCTGTCGTTGCAAAACATACCCGTACACTGGCGAGTACCGCTGCAAGCCCCCCGGCCAGACTGCGAATCTTGCCGTTCATGTTCCCTCTCCCGAGTTGAGGGTGAAGTTATGCTAACCATCTCTGCAGAAACAAGATACCGAATGTGGCTAATCAGTTAAGAAAAAATCGGGGCGAGAGGATTTGATTATAGCCCCTGCATTTCCATAATCCCTTGTCAGATATAAGAAATCTCTTATAATACTATGATACACAATATCATAAGTGGTATGATTGACTTTAGTCGAATTGGGTTTGGTTTGGTCAAATTCGGGTGACTTTCGCTACAAATTCGCGACAAAAAGCGAATGAATGCCTGTGCCCTACTCAGTACACGGATCACAAGGGCCGACGCCGGATTGTTTATAGACAAATTGGACGTAAAAGGCCACATCCAACGGGTCCACTCCGCCATCACAGTTCCAGTCGCCGTTATCACCCCAGCAATCAGGCAGGACCGGCCTTGCGTCCTGGCCCAAGTAGACATAATTGACGATGTACGAAACATCCAACGGATCGTATGTCCCGTTTTCGTCCATGTCACAGAAGGCGGTGCAGTCGCAGGGATAGGTGATCGTCCTGATTACCGGACCTTCCTCCGGTCCCATCAGCCATTCGTTATAGTCGAATCTGATCCAGACTGTATTGGGGATTTCCGTCCCACCCGGGAGGTCCGGTTTGGGTGATATCGAAAACATGAAATAGCCTTCGCCCTCCGGAGGATTCAAATTCGGCGGGAGCATAATCCCATCACAGAACCAGGTAATCACCCCGGTATACGGATCGAAGTCGTAATCGCAAGCTGCCGGATGGCTCATATCGCCGAAGGCAAGCGTGCTCCAGTCGAGATTGGGATCGAGCGTGTCGACGACGCGAACATAAATCGCCTCCGCCGTGGCTTCAGGCTTATTCTCGAATTGAACCAGGTAACTAATGCGTTGTGTCGGCGAAATACCATAGGATAAACTCTGTCCTCCCGGGGACGCCAGTTTATCGTTGGGATCGATGGATCCGACTACCTCGGTAGAGTCTACCGCATAATTGTTGTCCTGGTTTGGTTCATTCTCAGTTGTAGTCAGCCACATCTCGGCGACCAGGGTATCGCCAATCGGCACCGTTTCCGGCAACTGGCCATAGGCCCTCACATACCCGCCAAACCAGTTCGAGGGGCTCACCGTTCCCAGTTCATAAACAATTGTGTCTCCCGCGAGGGTAAACGGGATTAGCTGATCGTCCTGATCGAGAAGTTCCCAGAAATCCATCTCCGGCGGCGGAAGGTACTTGAGTACACAATTGTGTGCGGTCGCCGAACCGGTATTTGTCCAGAGCAAATACTGCGACATTTCGAAACCGGGCCGGGGATTGGGACAATGCATTTCCGCCCATAGGTCTGACTCGGGTCCATCAGTCACCGCTATGTATCCCAATTTCAACAGGCTATCTACGCTTCCTAAAGCATTAAACACGCGGAGCTTGACATCATAGGTTCCCGGGAATGGATATTCATGTTGGGGGTTTTGATCGCCGCTGAATCCGCCGTCGCCGAATTCCCAAAACCACAAGACCGGATTGCCGACAGTTTCATCCCAGAATTGGACGAACAATGGCGCCGGCCCTGACGTTATGTCCGCACTAAACTCGGCATCGAGTTGGTCAACAATAACGTAGTCTTCCTTAATCAGGGAATCGATCTGGCTGCACCCATCGAGTTCAAGGCTGACCCGTAATTTTACATCGTAATCTCCGTCTGAAGCATATATGTGGATGGGGTTCTCCAGGCCGCTGGTGTCGCCATCGCCGAATTCCCAATAGTATTCATTGGCCACGCCGGTCAAAACAGGTTCAAACATTACCGTAAGGGGTAATTTGCCGCTGGTGGGTATTGCAGTGAAATCGGCGGACACGCTCTCCTGGGTGGTGATGTAACCCGAGCGGGTGAGAGTATCGTTCAAAGTTCCGTCGGAAATTATCAAGGTCACACCGAACACGTCCACGGACGTGTATTCATGCGTCGGATTCTGTAGATCACTGGTTTCGCCGTCGCCAAATTCCCAGAGCCAATCCGTAATCGTGGAAATGGGGATCGACAGATCGGTAAATGACACAGATAACGGCGCGGATCCGCATTGTGGAGTTGCCGAGAAGTCGACCTCGCCGACATCGCAGGCATCGCCTTTCCGGTCGCCGTCGGCATCCTCCTGGCCTTGGTTATCGGCCAGCGGACAATTATCGCACAAATCGCCGTGATCGTCGCTGTCGCTGTTTTGCTGATTCTGGTTGGCCCTATCCGGGCAGTTGTCGCAATCGTCACCGTGTGCATCGCCGTCGCTGTTAACCTGATTCTGGTTCGTCACCTGGGGGCAATTGTCGCAAACATCGCCGTGATCGTCACCATCGCTGTTCTGCTGGTCCAGATTGGAAATTTCCGGACAATTATCGCAATCGTCACCGACCGTATCGCCATCACCGTCAGTCTGGTCCTGATTATCAACAAGCGGGCAGTTGTCGCATTCATCACCGAGAGTGTCATTGTCGCTGTTTTGCTGATCTTCGTTGGTATCGCCCGGACAATTATCGCAGGCGTCGCCGATCGTATCTTCATCCCCGTTTTCTTGAAGTGGATTAACTATCAGCGGGCAGTTATCACTGCCATCAGGGATAAGATCGCCATCGTCGTCATCGTCGCACGCGTCGCCTTCACCATCACCATTGGTATCTATCTGGTCCGGATTGTAGAGGCCCAGGCAATTATCGATATGATCGGGAACATCATCACCGTCATCATCGACCCAGGTACAACCGACACCCAAAGCGCCGACTAATTCGAGGCAGGCATTATTATCCGGGGCGCAGGGCGATGAATCGATGATGGTGAAATCGCCATTGGCGGTATCGCAAAACACGGGATTCAACGAGAAATTGTTGTTTATTCCCGCCTGATCGGCGATGCACCCCACCCAGTCGCCACCCTCATTGCCGTAGATATCACAGCAATCGAGTAAGCCTGTCTCTGCTCTTGTCGATATGCGACTAGTATTATCGCTGTCCACAGCACGCGTATTAAAGATCCCCCGCTGTATCATAAATGGGCCATCAGAGGCCGATGGTTTTTCCGAAACGACTTGATTATCGGATTTATACCACGGTGCAGTACGCGGTGTCTCGGATTGACCTTCAACTGCCTGTCCGGTCACTCCATAGGCGATAATACAATTTTCCAGTGTCGCCACGGTGTTAGTCGTTAAATAGATTCCGCTGCCCAGCTCTCCCGAGTTATTGCTGAACGTGCAATTTCTTAATGTATCATCTATCGAGTTCCAGACGGCAATCGCCCCACCATATTTTGCGTAGTTGCCGATGAATGTGCACCCTTCAATCAGACAAACTTCGGCGCTTAGGTCGATTGCTCCACCATATCCACCATATTCACCCTGGAGGGTTTTCCCGGAAGTATTTCCGGCAAACGTACAGTTGCGAATCGTTGCGGGACCCCTAAAAATAAGTAAGGCGCCGCCATACGGTTTCTCTTCGGGACTAGGAAAAGAATCCGTCGTATCGGCGTCGTTATTTTCAAAATAACAATCTTCGATTACAGGATACGGTTCCACTCCGAAATCAACACCCACACATGCGCCGGCACCGGCCCACGAACGGTTTCCGTCAAATATGCAATTACGGATGATTGGCCCGCCGTCGACAGAATAAATCCCCGCACCAGCATCGGCTCGGTTAGCGGTAAAGCGGCAGTTCCTAATTAGTGGGGAAGTCTCGACACAACCGATGGCGCCAGCGCCCGATCCCGGGGCAGCATAGCCGTTTCTAATCGTAAATCCATCCAGGACAGCGGTGGAGTCTTCGTAGTTAGTGAAGTAAAATCCATGGTGGGGTTCAAGAGCAGTTCCCCCACAGTTAATCGTGGTCACCTCGCGACCATTCGCGGATTTGACAACAATCAATTTGCCCCCATAATCCATATCACGGTTGCCGGCACCCTCATAGGTGCCATCGGCCACCAAAACGGTATCACCATTCACCGCCGCATCGATGCCGGCCTGGATAGTGAGTTGCTCACCAGGAACATTGATAATCGTTGCAAAGCATACCTGTGTGCTGACGAGTGCTGCCGCAAGCCCCCCGGCCAGTAAGCGAATCTTGCCGTTCATATCCCCTCCCCCGTGTTGGGGTAAGTTTGGGTAAACCCCTATGTACAGTAGAAATATACAGAAATCGGCCAGGCGGTCAACGGAAATCGGGCTATCCTAGCTGCCTACACCCATATTTCTGAGCTGCCAGCGCATATGGTCGATTGTCTATTGGTGTTATCTGGTACGGCAGCAACACGAAGCCACTGGTACCCTATTGGCAAGCAGGCAACACACCATGGTGAGATTCGGAGAACATTAAGGTAGTAGCAGACAACATGAGTGGGATTGCGACCAAGGTCAACCCGGCAAAATCGCTCCCTCCGGCACCCTACACTTCTGCGTCTTCCCCTTCAGCCAGCGGTCGAGTTCGGCCATGCGGAAGCGGTAACGGCCATTTATGCGAAAACAGGGAACCTGCCCAGCCCTGGCCATCGCCCAAATCGTCTCCACCTTTAGGCCAAGGTAGTCGGCGACGTCCTGGCAATTAAGGAGCCGTGTGTATGGTTTGGGCTTATTCGCCATCACTCAATCCCGGACTCCGCCATAGACCCGCCTATGCCAATCCTTGATGACAATTGGATCGTACAGTGAACCAGTTCCCGGCCTGGCCCTCGATTTCCGGCATTGCTGGACATGCGGCTGTAAATGCAGCCGACAGTAGCCGACACCACAGACCGGGCATGGGCTGATTTCTCGGTGGGTGCAACGTAAAATGCTAAGTCGTTGTCCCCGTTTATGTTGCGAAATGACTGCATTGCAGAACGTAACTGTTTGGTGCGCAAAGGGATACGCCCTCCGATTGACATTTCGACGCGGAGAAGTGCCCCTCTCAGCGATTTTTTTTGGCCTAGGCGTATTAGTAGTCGCCTCGGTCATTTTTGGCCCCCTTTTTGGCGTTTTGCTGAAGTGAGTATCTTTTCAGTCAAGTGCCGACTGAATAGCTGCCGAAGCTCGCGGGGTTCCAATATCAGGGCCAATCCTTCCTCAAGCGTGGTGACCAACTGCGAGTGCTGGCGGGAAAACCGGAAAAGCACGGAATATACTCGGCATTGTCGCCGATCTCTGCAGTGATTTCGCTTGCGCTTGATAATCTCCAGCCGTTCCAGTTTGGCCATCATCCGATTGGGATAATCTTTGGGGAAACCGTCCAACTTCCGGAGCGTTTCCCACGGGATTGGACATTCTAAATCACAGAAATTTCCTGAGAGATATATTACGTATTGCAGATTTCCTGAGAGATGTAAATTACCTCTGTTTATCTGGACCTTTGTAATATAGGTTAGTAAAGAAAAAGAAGCTTTTAGTTTTTTGAAATCACGAGTCATATGCAACAAAGCCCTGACATCGTTTAGGGGTAGCCCAAATTGGGGCGATTTTAGCATGCTGCCCCGACCTGAATACTTGTTGCAGTCATAGTTTTTCATTACCCGATCAATTTGACTATCGACCTCGTCACATTCTCCGCGCAGGATTCGGTCACACCGCCCGTTGTGCTTTTCTCGTATCCAGTTTTTTAGCCAAACTGCGGTTTCTTGAGGCGATAGGTGCAAATCGCCCCGTAGGTGGCGGGATAAGGGCAAGAATGCATCATTGGCATTTAGTCCACCTGGCCATAAACCCTCATCTTTGAGCCGCTGGACAATGGATTCCTTTTCCTGTCTGATGAGGTCCGTGGCGTTTTGTGGTATTTCAGATTCGTCTATAGTCAACCGGTTTTGTTGGGCGAATTTAAACACCCAGGCAATCGTGCCGCGCAAATCAAGGTCATCCCTTGGCATTAGCGTGGCGGGGTCCAGGAGCATACTGCCTTTGCCGAACGGAAGCCGATCACCCTGGCCGGTCATGCGGGATTCAATGCCTCCTGATTCCGGCGTGAAGTTAGCTTTCCTCAGCTTATGATCCAGCCACTTGGCCGCGATGGTAAGGCGATAGTGCTGATCCAGGAAGCAAGCGGCCCGGATGCCCTGGGAGAATGAGCTTTGATAGAAAATCCACTCGCCGGGCAGTGCTTGAATAACCTCTTGGGCAATTTCTCTGGTCTCCTCGACGGATCGCGAATCATGGGTATCGAAGTCGAGCATTAAATGGTTGACATAAGGCCCCCAATGCAGGCCAAGGGCATCTAGGCCAGCAAAATGTCGTAAGATTTCGTTTGGCGTCCAGGGCCATTTACCCGTCACCCACTTAGTTGGGCCGTCCGGTTCCGGATTATCATGGTGGTGCACTATTTTGATGTTGCGTTTCTTGCAGATGGTGAACAAAGACAAATACCGGTTCAAGTTTTTCTGTTCGAGCGGTAACTGGGTCATCAATTGCTCCTTTCTGTATTTCTTCTGGATGGGGATGCCGTTATCCGGGACACCGATATACCATGATTTAGAGTTGTTGTTGCCCACTGGATTCTCGATGTCCTAATTGGCAAACCTCGTTTCGTTGAGTTGCGTCCGGAGAAACCGCAGGGAATCGAATAGCATCCTTGCCGGGGCTTCCCCTCCATTCAGGTATTTGGCAGCGATGTCTTTGCCGGGCCCGGGCCGGAAAATGAAAACTGCCTTATCGCGGGTTTGCCATTCGATGCCCCGGAATTTCCCGGCCTTGGTGCTCAAGATGTAGCAGGCCAAGTGAATGTCGGTAGTCGTGAAGTCGGTTTGGGTCATATAGATTGCCTCCTATCGTTTAGATTCATCAACTCCCCTGCCAATTTGGGGACCACACGGCAGCAGCCAATTCGGCCATTGCTTGAATTATGATACGCAGCTAAGTTGTTGCGGTCACGCAAGATAGTGTTACATTGAATGTAACATTGTTACAATAAATGTAACGACTTGCATGAAGTCCCAAATCTATAGATATAGATGGATTATGTCTTCCAAATCGCGGGATCGTCTTCATCAGGCGAATACTGCCATTCACCTTTATGATATTTTATGTGTATTCCTAAGTATTGTGCGAGATTGCCGTAACCTTCATCTGTAATTTTTTCATACGCGCGGTTGATTGCATTCCTAATCCTTATTCGTGCATTCTCAGATTCCTTTGCAGTACCATCCTTCGAATACTCGCCAATTTGTTTTCCTTCGATTAGTATCCATAAATCCACTGAATCAAAGCAATTTTTCGGATTAGCAAGTAGTTTTGCGATATAGGACATCCCTTTATCTGCGGGGATGGTTTTTTCCAGTCCGCCCTTAAATCGCAGATGGTATACTTTGTTCTCAACGCGAAATATATTTTGAGACATTTCATAAGCCTGCGGAGAAAGCGATGTTTTGGGGGCAGATACATTTGAATTGTATTCTGGTATCAGTCCTATGTCCGTCGATGGCATGAAGCGTTCCAAATCTTTCACCATCTTCTTTATGTTGAATAGAATTGCTTCCGCCGAAGAAAATGTGATATTCTTTCCAATATCTTCACGGACTTTATCCGCATTTACAATCCAAGGCAACGGTTCGATACACCCTTCTATAACTGATTCCATTCTGTGAAAACTTAAATTCCGCCGGTGTTCGGTCAACTTAAAAGGGGGGATGTATTCAGCCTGATAATATGGCAAATACCCCAGAGTCGCCTTTACTTCCTCGTCAGTTACCTCTTCTTCTTCAAGTGGATTCCACATTGGACCTGGGACGTAATGGCCCTTGTATTTAAAAAATGTCGTTTCAAGTAAATATCCCGCACACTCGGGACAACCGACGTCACGGATAATAGCTTCCCATGTGTAATCAACAAATTGCGCTACGTCATGGTCGCGCTTCAACGCTAACCTATGGTCGTAGGTATATTCTGAAGGGTCATCCAGCCATTTCTTGCAACACGGATCAGTAACGAAAGCTTTTGATTCCTTCCGTGGAAAACACATTCGCACATCATCGAAATTGATTATATTTGGCTCGGATGTCGATTGAGCAAATCTCGCGGCATTCTCGATAACAGAATATAATTCCTTGATATTTCCAGGCCAGCCGTAATACAGCATGAAATCCAGCGCATTAAAGCTTATATAGTCCACCTGAATATCATTGGCAACTTCTCGTACAGAATATACTAAATTAGGGATGATGTCCCATCGTCGTTCTTTCAACATAGGTAGATGTAGGACCCTGTTCCGTAACGTATTACGAAGTTTGGCTGGAAACTTATCAGTATTTGCTATTTCCTTGAATCCATGTGTCGAAGTGATGATCAGCCCCAGATAATTCGATTTCATATATGCTGGAAACTGTAAAGAAATATCCGAGACGTCTTCAATGTGGCTGACCAATAATGTCTCGTCGCCTACCGTGTTGTCAATCATGACCTCATTGTGGTCTGCAGGCTCGGTTTTGGCGTCCAACAAACTAAATCTATCACCTCGGGCATCAGCAATGGCCCTAGCAAGTTGGCCCTTACCCGAACCCCTTGGGCCTTCAATAAAGATAGGTTGTTTATTTGTAGATAATACTCCTGCCCTTTCTATGGATTCCTGGAATTGTCGCAATATTGTCGCAGTAACAGTGTATGCACAAAAAGCCATATTTGAAAAGCGTATTTCCATATTATGGAAGAGTACATCCCAATCATCCCGAAAAACGAGATACTTGTGGGCGATGTCGAGGAAGTTTTTGGCCTTATCTTCGCTCACCGGATATATCTCCAATACAATATGGTAGACCTTACGGCAATGATTTCACCGTCAAACGGGATACGTAGTTGTTTCAGGGCTACACCTTCGGCCTGGATTATCGCCACAATATCGGCAGCGGCTTTGATTCTGTCTTTGTCGGTGTCAGGGGTCATGTGTTGTTTCCAAGGTTGGCGATGATAATCATTACCGGAAACGTATTTCATATTTTCGCACGGAATCATTCAAGACGCTTTGTCCCCATCCAATTAACTGATCGTGCCGGAACACCAGTGGGGTCAATTCATCATCCGAGATAACGCCATCGTTACGTTTCAACTCTGTGTAGTAATAAATAACTTCAATTGTATCGCTTGGGCCAATCAGATATTCGTTTTTGTGTGGGTTCAGGTATATTGCATCTACCCGATTGGGATTGGCTGGCCCAACTTGCCACTTGTTCGAGATTTCAACACTTTTCACTCCCATAATAGCAAGGGTTTCTTCTTTTGTGATTCCCGGTTTCAGGCGCATCAAATTTGTGCGGTTTTCCGCCCGGAAACGGCTCAGTTTTGTGGCTGCCGTAGTACAGGAGATAGCCAGCAATAACAAAATGATCCCGATTATACGCATTGCGAACCCCCTTCACCCCCATTTGGTTTCGTTATCCACTTTCATTCCTATTGATATTACTCATACTGTCGATACTGTCAACACCAATAATAGTTTGGCTTTGGCCGACGTGAGCGGGGGCGGACCATATTGACGGTCGGGTGCCGAGCAGAGCACTACCGGCCACGGCCCACACCCCGCTGGACAACACGTATCGGCCAACTTTCGAGAGCACCTTGTCTCCCGTCTGTGTTGCCCGAATGTTAGCACGGCTCTATCCCTTACGCAATAGCAATTTGGAATTTCTGCTCCGCAATCTCCAAGAATCTCTCGCGGGCGAGTCGTATTGCTTTGGTTGAAATTTGGTCCAGTGCGGGCCGCAGTTCTCCGTCCAAAAGGCGGGTGTTGGCGGTCGGTGTTGCAGTGTTGCCCTCCTGCCCGTCCGCCTATCTTATCATAGGGGGATCGGGCCCAAAGTGTTTCAAAAGGGTTCGGTTATGAAAAAGATGCAACCGTTTTCTTGTTGGTGTACTTGCGTTTGCGTTGTCCGTTCCGGTCGTTTAGGATGCGCCAAACTGTCGCAATCGACATACTTAACTTGCTGGAAATAGCCGGGATAGACTTGCCCTGGCGGCGCATTTGGCGGGCTTTGGCGATTCGAGTCTGGGCTTGAGGGTCTTCCACCAGGTGCTTGCCCTCTACTCGAAAGCCGAAGGGCACCCGACCGATCCACTCGCCCCGCTGTTGCTTGAAAGCCAGAGCGGCCTTGGTACGGACACCGATCACCCGCCGTTCATGCTGGTTAACCACTGCCCGGACGTTGAGGGATAATTCCTGGTCAGGGCTGGCGAATGCCAAGCTTTCGTCGACACCTACCGGCTGTACCCCATAATGGGCAAACACGTCGGCAAACAGGAATTCTTTGTCCCGCAGACTGCGGGTCAATCTGTCCAGTTTGACGACGACTACCACGTCGACAGTTTTGTCCCGACAAAGAGAGATAACCTGTTGGATTCCTGGGCGATTAAGGTCTTTACCGGACAACCCCGCATCGGTCACTATGTCGGTCAATTCCCATGCCTTAGCCGTACAGTAACCCCGTATCCGGTCGGCCTGGGCCTCAAGCGACAATCCCTCTTTGGCTTGGTCCTCAGTGGACACCCGGATGTAGCCGACGGCGGTCATTACTTTATCCTTACCCATTATGACCATCCCCCGTCAGCATTGCACCATTTTCAACAGCTTGTAAAGCAGTCCGAAAATTGTTGCCGGATTGTTTGACCAACTCCAGATATGCCGATTCCGGTTTGCCGTCCATATTCTCAAGTCGGGCAATCTCGCGGATTCGCCGGGCAAACAATTCGGCCAAGCCACGCGGCGTAAGATTGAGACAGACACAACGGGATGCGAACGGCCCCGCGTCTATCTGATCGTCAAAAAGATCGGCACCTTTGCGGGTAGTAGTGAATATCACAATCACATTGTCCGGCAATGTTTCAAGAACGTCTAAAAGATACTCAATTACGGGCCGAACAAGGCCATGAGATTCATTGACGATCAATGCGTAGCCGTCCCCCCATTGTGGGACATAGGCCCACTGGTGGGTTATCTGCCGCAAATTATTGACGGTCAAGTCACGTGCCACCACTTCAGCGATGCAAAACTTTTCATCACTTGGGCGGCAGTTGACTATCATCCGGGCAATAATTCGAGCTATGGTGGTTTTACCCTGACCCGAATTGCCGGTGAGATAGAACGCCCGACCACCAAAACCATACGTGAGATCAATATGGGTTAGTGTTTTGATGATTTTGTCCTGGCCAATCACTTCATCAAACCGGCGGGGACGATATTTCTCGGATAGTCTCATTGCGCACCACCCTTTTCGAATTGACGGTCCAGGATATAGTCGGCTGCCTTTTGCGCTTGTGCGGCGGCATGGACAGCCAATTTCTTGTCGTTGCGTAACGCTTTAAGCCAATTGGCGATATAGGCCGCTGATTGCTTAACCGTGCCTTGCTCAATCCCGGTATGGCCGCAAAGGTAAGCGGCCCCAAATTCGGCGACTAACTCCTCTTTACTGTATGCCGAATCACCGAAAAACCGTGGTTCGGTGGATTTCCGCCGACCGATACGTTTCTCATGGCCGGTGGAGTGCGTTAACTCGTGGAATGTAGTGCAATAGAAATTCTCCGGCGTATCGAATCGGTCAAGCGGCGGCACGTTTACGGTATCGGTTGAAGGCCGATAGAATGCCCGATTCTTGTCCTGGTCGGTCATTGTGGGCCGGTTCGGCATTCCGGCAATGATCGCTTCCGCTTGTTCGATTGGTGAATGGTTGTTCGGTTGTTGTTCTGGCGTTGCCGGTATCCGCTTTGGGTCAATCCCGGTTGTTTGTTCAAGATTGAAAACGCGGTAATAGCGTAGCAATGGAATCTTTTTCAGCTTGTCGGGATTCTCTTTGTCGGGAAATTCCAACCACTTCCAGAAGACAACGACCGTCGATTTACTTCCCTTGACTACCTGGCCGCCCAATTGTTTGACTTGCTTAAATGACAGCCAATAAGGTGAGCCGAATTCAGTGCAAGCCAGCAAAAAGGTATTAATTCCCCGATATTCCTTTTTGGATACCAGGTTTTTGGGGAGACCGGCGGTTTGCCAAGGCCGATGCCAAGGCACTACACCTTTTTCTAATTCGGCCATGATTCGGTCGGTCACCATCTGATAGATGGTATCCTGGCCAGAAGGTTTTTGTTGCATGATCGCGGCCTTTCATTAATCCCGACACAGGCAGACACGGCGAAAGGCCGCGAAACCCATAACCGCGCCCACCTATTGTGTCGGGAATTGTGTAAGTGCAGTTAAACATTTTCGCGGCCTTTCACTTTCTATGTCGGTAATATAATCAATAACATTACGCTTGTCAAGTGTTTTCTGCAAATATCTCAAACTATTTTGCACAATAATCGGGCAACCGGGATGGCCTGACAATATAAGTCATATCGTAGTTGTTCACGGCTTGTTTGGATGTTGTTTGATGTAGGTTTTAGGCCGAACGACCTACCCCCCCTACCCGTCGGCCACTCGCCACCCACCCCCCCGGAGTATAAACACCTCCTGCTCTACCCCAGGGAAAGGCGTGTCCGATTTTTTTAAAAAATACTTTTTACCGATCAATGGTAATCGGATTTGATTAATTTACGCGTTCCAAAAGAAAAGGCCGAGAGTGGTGGTTCCCGGCCCTTATGTTTTCTTTATCCTTGAAGTCCTTTTGGGTTGCTATGGACACCGCTCGCACAATGCATCCTGGCTCAGGTAAACCTTGTTGACCAGATAGCTGACATCCAACGGGTCAGTACTATCGTCGCAATTCACGTCGCCATTTGGATATGGACATGTTGCCGTGTAATCGTGCAACGCGTCCTGGCTGAGGTAGACCTTGTTGACCAGATAGCTAACATCCAGCGGGTCGGCGCTCGCATCGTGATTCACATCACCCGCTAAACCGCAATCGCATGGACCGCCATCACCACCGGCTCCATACCAGTAACCGATCCCGGCTTCGTAATTATCGCTGGTCGCATGGCCGATCACCGACTGCCCAACCGAGAACATCATCCGATAGTTGTCGGATGATAAATCATCCCCGCCGGCGTTGATCGACTGCCAGGGAATATCGTAATCGGCAGGTTCAAGGGTTGATTCCTCCGTCGAGGGCGCGGCCACCTGTGGCTGGTGTACATCCTCCCCGCTAATGGCGGGAACTTCGACGTGCACCGGCGTGTTGGGTGTTTCGCTTTCGGTTGCCTGTTGTTCCGCTTTCGCCGGCTTCTTGTCGTCTGTAACTACCCGCCTACCGCTGACCACGGCTGTCAAAACAAACAGCAGCAGGATGCCGACAGCAATTGCCAAAATTGTACGTTTCATTTTTACCTCCTACTCCTTGTCCTCAAGCAACTGTTGCATCATGGCCTGCATCTCCGCCATCTGTGCTCTCATCGCCTCGACCTCTGCGGTGCGTTTTTCCAGGGCCTGGACGGCGATCATCAGGATTCCCGCCATGTCCCCGGAATTGATGGTCGTGGGTGTCCCGCTGGTCCCCACGTCGTCGTGCCCAAAGGCGGCAAAGAACTCCTGCGCCACCGGACCATAGTGGCGGAACTGCTGCGGATCATGACCAATGTAATTCCAGCTCGTCAGATCAAGCCCGCGAATCTTGCGCAGCACCTCGTCGCCATCCACGGGTTGGAAGTTCTCCTTGTCGTTCTTATCCGAAGGCCAGGTATCGGCCACCCGACCCTCGATGACTGTGACATCGTCATTGCCCAGGCGGATCTTGTTGCTGGCATCGACTTCAGCGCCGTAACCGATGGCCGTGGCATTAGTCAGGTCACCTGCGGAAACATCCGCAGTGTATCCAACCGCTGTGTTGCTGCTGCCGGTGTTGTTGTTGTAAAGCGCCCTAAACCCGCAGGCAGTGTTGGAGTTGCCGGTGGTGTTGTAGTTGAGCGCCTCGAGCCCGCTGGCGGTGTTGGAGTTGCCGGTGGTGTTGCTGTAGAGTGCATATAATCCGTTGGCAGTGATGCCAGTACCAGTGGTGTTGTGGTAGAGCGCATTAACCCCGGTCGCGGTGTTGTAGTAGCCGGTGATGTTGCTGGAGAGCGCATTGGACCCGTAGGCCGTGTTGTGGTGGCCCGTCGTGTTGTAGAAGAGGGCTTGGGTCCCGCTGGCAGTGTTGTAGTGGCCGGTGGTGTTGAAACGAAGCGACTCGTGTCCGGTAGCGGTGTTGGCGAAGCCCTCGGTGTTGCTCTCTAGCGCCTTGACCCCGGTAGCGGTGTTGACGATGCCCTCGGTGTTGCTCTCTAGCGCCCTGACCCCGGTAGCGGTGTTGTCGTATCCGGTCATCGTGAAGTTGCCCGCGCTGTTACCGATGAACGTGTTGTTGGTGCCAAAATCGTGAACGAAAGGATTGCCATCCTTGAGAATGTTCCCCACACTGGAGGAGGAAAGATCGAGATTGAGATTTCCTCCTGATATTGAAACGTCCCCGCTAATGACACCGCCGCTGGAGCCATCGACCGTTCCCACGGCCATCGCATAGGGAACCGTCACCAGTTGGGGACGAGGCAGTAGCGGACTACCGCCAATCTCGACTTCCAGCCAGACCGGGTCAGAAGTCACGAAATCCAATGGCGACAGCGTGTGTTCTGGATCAGCATTCGTCGCCTCTGAACCGATCAGATGTTTGAAAGAGCCATTGTCATTTGTTGTCAAAGTGGCATCCTCGGTGTAGACCAGGGTACCACCGGCCATACTGGTGCCACCCTGATACACCGAGATGACGGCAGGTGTACTCCCGACGACGGGTAGACCGGTACCAGGGTCGGTCAGGATTCCTTGGTAATTAATGAGTTGTGGCACATCGGCTTGTGCCGTGGTCATTGCGCCGAGCAGGATTGCTACGACGCTGAGGCAAAGCATGTCGCGGAGACGCATGGAGAACCTCCCTGAAGGGTTAAAAAGGTTGGATAATTTAAGTTTGCGATCCATCGGCCCGACTCCGGGGCTGCCCACCCTTTGCTTCGAACCAACTCCCTGACAATGCTGCTGCCGTCAGGGCCGAAATGCGGTAACACTTTCACTTACGGGCATAGTATAAGCCAATAACCCGCTGTGAGCAAGGAGAATTTGTGGCCTGAGCCGGTTGCTCGAGAGGCGCATCCGACTGGCGGGGGGGCATGGACAAGGAGTCCTCCAATTCTTAAAATTACCGGAAAAATCCGCTACGGCCCGCATCCGGCACGGTCGTCCGTATTGTTCTGAAAACCACGCCTTTGAGAGCGCCAAATCGAGGCAAGATTCAATTTTCGGCCCGATGACCGGAAATACTCCGCCGGAATTGAAAAAACGCCATTTTGAACCCGTATGTGAACCTTAATGCCGTGGTGGCGAAAATATATAAACTGGATAATAAATCACCCTGCAACGGCCAGAATTTGCGCGTCATCAGGGTGTAATTTGTGCACCCTCTTTTTTGCGGTAACTAGGGCTACCACAGGCACACCCTGGCAAGTTGACGAATTTCTCACATCTTTCCGGTCCAAGTCATTGACGTTGTGAAATAAGGGGATAGGTCTCCGAAACCAATAATACCAGACGGCAAGAAAATACTTGCGGAAAGTGGATTAAACCTATACATTTGTTCAGGGTATAGATTAGCCCCGACAGGGCTTTGAAGCCCAAGGAGGAATGATGAATAAAAAGCACAAATCCAATTGTCCGCTTTGCAGTCATCCCGATATTGAACGAATCGAGCGGCTTTTTAGTGACTGGTATATGCCCGCCGAGTTGATCCGCCTATTTAATCTGGTGGGTCCGGGGCGAACCTACTTAAACGAGAGCGCGGCCTTTCGTGGAATTAAGCGACACATGGCTGCGAGTCGAAAGCCGATAGACCGCCGTATTAGGAATACCCACGGTTTGCTACGCTGTTACGCAAGAGGTGGCGAACAGGTAATTGCCAAGGCAGACCCGACTACCCTTTACCAAATGGGGCTAAAAGCCATGGCAGAATTGAGTAAAATGACGGCCAGCACTCAGCACCACCTCGATGGGGAATCCCGCTTGCCCCCGCCTCAATCCCTCGATGATGTCCAACTGAAGGCGGTGTTGGTGGCCGCATTGGCGGAACTCGAATCCGCGTAGAGAGGTGCATCCGACTGGCGGGGGTATTTGAACGTAGAAAACAGGCCTTTGTCATTTGTTCGCAATCCGGATGGCGGTCCCATCTGACTTATGCAAGTAACCTGGAGTCTCATATACCTGTATCTCCCTGTATCTGAGCGACTTGGGGAATTATTTTGGAAATTTTTTAAGGAATTGCGGTATTTACAATGATATGGGGGGTTATCGGGTAGATTTCGTCGAGATATTTTTTGGGCGACCCAAGGTATGGGTTGAGTTGAGATCGTCGAAATTCGATCGATCTGTGGCGTTTTATAGCCGTGATTTTCGGATTTGAGGGGGTAACGCTGATCTGTTTTTGGCGTCTTTCATGTTCATGCCTGGAGGCTTAGCGTTTTTTGGGGTCCTGCGAATTCAGATGCCCGATCCGTGAACTTTGGATAACTGAGGAGATAACTTGACTTTTATGTTAAGTCCCTCGGAGAAAAAAATATCAAAAAGCTGTGGTTTTTGGTGAAAAAAAGGGGTTTTGCGGCATAAATAGGGAAAAATACGCAATTTATTTGGGGTAATAAAATCAGGCCGGGAATCGCGTAAGTTAATGCATAGTAAATTAGTAGGAGAATCAATTGGTCCTCACCCGCCAAATCCGGGTTTCTTCCTGTGGACCAGTCATCGGGGGAAGGTCTCTGGATATCTCTCAAGCGAAATTACCAATCCGAATGGGCGATTTCCGCTGCATCTTCAAGGGCACGGACCAGGGCTTCGGTAAACGTGTTGTACTGTTGGCCCATAACTCTCCACGTTGATGATACATCGGGGCGGAGATTTATCTCTGGGATGATTGCATGGACGAGCTCTGCGGCTGTCTTGAGATTTGAATCGCCGCCAAGAAGAAAATATGCCTTGGCTTTGGCTACCGTCAGATCGACATAATTGGTCGATGTCCGGCGACTGAATGAATATGTGACGTCAAGTGCCATGCAGGAATCGACCGCCGCAATACACTGGCTATACAAGCCGGATTCAAGATGAACAAACGCCAGACCCGCATGGAAGTCACCAATCATTGCTGAATCAGTCGTATTTGACTTTCCGGTGTAGAATTTCGACCTCACCCATGAGATAGTATTTAAGTATAAACCGGACCATCCCAGACCGAGGTAACCATCTGCATAAGTCGTATCCTTGGAGATGGCCTGATTGAAATCGGTATAGGCCTCGGCATAGTCCCCGGTTGTGAATTTTGCCCAGCCGTCTTCGGTATAGTCCGCGGCGGTTTTCTGCGGACCAGACCCCGAGTCGCCCCCGCAACTCTGAATGATGAAGATCGCCACTACGGCCCAGAATGACCGGCCCAAGAATCCTGTGATATTACTGTCCATTCTCATTTCATCAGCACCATTTTAATTGTTGACGATTCCTCACCCACCAACAGCCGAGCGAAATAAATACCCGAGGGTACGGGTTGACTCATATCATCCGAAGTGTCCCACCTGGTCGAATGTACGCCTGGTGAAAGCGTGTTATTAATCAACGTTTTAATCTTCTGGCCAAGAACATTGTAAACCTCAAGAGTCACCATCTTTTCCTGCAAAATACTCCCTTCTCCGACCTCAACGATGATTGTCGTTGCCGCATTGAACGGATTGGGGACGTTTTGATATAACGTATGCCTTACTGGCATTGTATGCGCCTGCAAATCGGCATCCGGCGGTCCAATTGCGGCAAGAAACACGCCCACAGAATCTGCGTATCCAACAAAATCACCAGATACAGTACTGCGCCAGGTCGGCAGAGGCACCCAACCATTACTCTCCAACTGAAACAGAATGATATTGGCACCGGAGCCAAATTGGGTAATGGCTTTGGCTCCAAGACGAATCTCAATCGGGTCATCAATTCGGCTTCCTGAAATCACGAACCTGACCGGTGATCCAATCGGCTCCCATTCGATGCCCTCAAACGGTATTTTTAAGTCTGGGCAATAACTCATTACCAGGGCGTGGCCCGCCTCCGGCTGTCTCGTCATTCGCAATGTCAGGGATCCATTGTAACTCACGCCGTACAAAGGGGCGGCGGGATTGATCTTATAGCCGCTGAATTCAACGGTGTCTACCGTTTCGTTATCCGAGTCATCCGACCCCTGGAGAACGATGGTTCCAGCCCCACTGCCGGCGAAACCGTATTTTGCGCTGTAGAGATTGCCGTCGCTACTGGCAATCGTATGATTGAAGGTCAGGGCCGTTGTATCGTTGCCAAGGTACACATTGGCTGTTGCATACGATTTTAAGTCCTCGGACGGTTTAACTATAAAATCGACAGAGAAAGGTAGTACCGAGCTGGGAATTATCCCGAAGAAGAATTCCGGCGGGGTCAAATCGTCGATTGTCAATTGTCGCCAACTGCCAGAATTCTCGGTGACGCCGTCGCTTGGATCATGCGCCTCCACCCGCCATCCATACGCGGTCTGCTCATCCAGGTCGCTGAGGGTCATTGCAGTATCGCTCTGGACATTCGTGGAACTGATCTCCACTAAGTCAAGACCCCGGTCAATGAAAACCCAGTATTCGACATCCTCTGCCTGATCAGGATCAGTTGACAAATGCCACTGTAACTTCACGGTCGTGGATCGCAAAAGTGCGTTAGCTGCCGGAGAGATTAATGAAAACGTGGCAGGAGGGCGATTGACATTCGTTACCGTGACTGTAAAGTTTTCTTCAGAGGAAAGATCGCCGTCTGAGGCAGTGACTGTTATTTGATAATTCCCGGCCTGGGTATAATCGGGCTGAAATGAAAACTGCCCTGTCCCATTACCGCTGTCGGAAAATGTCGTATTTTCGGGTGCTCCCCCGACATTCAGGGAAACAAGATCACCGTCAGAATCGGAAGCCTGTATATCAATGCTTATTGTAGACGCCTCAGGACCGGTAACATCATCAATTGTTGATATTTCAGGCGCACGGTTAACATTCTTGACTGTAATCGTTGTCATCATGGTGTCAGCCAAAGAACCGTCGGAGACAATAAATGTGATTGGATAGCTGCCCGCTTGATCATAGTCCGGGTTGAAGACACATTTCCACGACGAGGAATTCCGCTTTGAAATAGTGCAATTGCCGGGAAGGTTGATGGCCGTGACAGTCATCTGGTCTCCATCAGGATCGATTACCGTTAGTGTGAGCGTTTTCGATTCTCCCTCATTGACAGTAGCCGTTGACGGACCAGTTATTGATGGAGTGCGATTCACATTACTAACAACGATTGCCAGGGTCAGTGAATCGGTCAACGAGCCATCTGAGGCGATAAATTTCACCGAATATGTCCCTGCCTGGGTATAGTCGGGGCTAAATGCGAATGACCAGGTTGATGGTCCTGTATTAATGAGATAACTGTTGGCGGGTGGGTCTGCGACGGACATATTTATGGGATCGCCATCAGGGTCAATTGCGCTCAGACTGGCTGACGTTGTTTCATTCTCTTTAAGCGAAAGGGACGACGGGCCATATATAACCGGCGGACGATTGCTGCTTGCCACGGTAATCATCGTCACCAAGGTATCAGTAAGGTCACCGTCGGAAGCGATGAACGATACGGTGTAAACGCCAGCTTGAGTATAATCTGGACTGAAAGTGAACCGCCATGTGCTGGAATTGATTTTGGCAAGGGTACTATTTGTTGGCTTATTCAATGCCGTGACAGTGACGGGATCGCCGTCAGGGTCGCTGACCGTAAGATCGAACGACGTTGTTTCACCCTCGTTAACACTGACTGATGATAGGCCGGATATCAACGGACCGTCATTCTCGGGCAAACGGCAACCCTCATCAGGATTAGATAATGGGCCGTTGCCACCGTCATTGAAAGCCCGCACGGTATAATTGTAGCAACCAACACTTGGTATATCCGTATACTGCGTGGCATTAGCTGGGCGATCCCCGCCGATCTGTGTGCCATTGCGATAGACCCTGTAGCCTGTCTCCAATGATACGTCGATCCAAGTAATGATAATGTTGTCACGACTAAGGTCGGTTGCGTTCACGCCGTTTACTTTATCTGGCGCATGGGGCGTGACAGTCACGATGAAATAATCAGTGGCAGTTTCTGAACCGTCTGAAACTTCTACAGTTATGCCGCAGCTGAGCTCAGAGGATGTCGCTGGAGGATAAATATCGATATAATGGCCATCGGCGGAAACGCCACAAGAATTTGAGCCTATCAGTCGATAATCTAGTTGAGAATCACTGCATTCGATATCGCTAGTATAGTTCCAGAGGTTGATCAGGTTATTATGACTTGATTCGCCGACTACAGCCTGATCGGGTATGCCACTGATTAACGGTGTGTTATTATAATCGATTGTATTGTTTCGAATCGCGTTGACTGCGAGGCACTCTTCGTTACCAGCAGAGCACCAAGCTTGCCAAAATTGATTAAAATTATTGTCGATCTGAGTGGATACTAAATCAAAGATAGGCATGAAGCCGCCGCTATACTGATCTGTGCCATCATTGGCAACGTCAAAAAGATCATTTAGTGCACCAGCTACACGCCCCTCTACACAATCTCCATCACTCCACGATGCGCCGCTATAATTTTCATAATTTATGGTATAGCTCCCAAAATGACTAATGATCGGGCTGTCATAAACTGCAATAGGAAGAAAATATGCCCATCCCTCCGTCCATGCACAATTTACATGTGAACAGTCATTGAAATAATGTGGCGAAGGGCAGTACGTCGTCGGAAACCAATTACCATAGAGTGTATACATTGCAAAATGTGCGTATTCATGCACTAAAATGTCGGGACTTCGGGCAGTATTGATATCGGGAATATGGATTTGACCACCATCGTGATAATGGGCGCCCGCCTCCCACGGGTATTTGATTTCAACGTGAGGCATCTCGTAGTCCGGACCGCTATTCCTGAAATAACTCCACCCATCATTAATCCATTGTAGTATCCACCAGGCTGGATTTTCACTGATTGGTGTCTGCCAGCTCCCTATATCGACAATACCGTCCGGGACGTTCGATTGTATAGGTTGAGGTGTCCAGCCATCATAGTAATCACCCGACGGATCGAGAACGGAAACAGCACCATTGGACGCGATAAATACTACATATACATCAATCGTACCAGCATAGCCGAAATCGTCAGTGTTTTCAATCCAATCAGACTCGAAACTACCATCAGCATTTACCATAGCATAACCTAAATAATCATCAGCTGAAGAAATATCATAATCATAAAACCATACACCAGCCCACCTACATGGTCGACTGATGCCCATTGTGTCTTGATAAGAGAAATAACCAGTGAACTTCACAGAGCCAGCACTTGGAGTAGTTACTTTATAACTCTCTTGCCGCCAGGATTCGTAGAGAGGTTTGAGTCGACTCGTATCCATATCAGGTTCCGGAGGGATGCCGCCGTCAAGTTTCAATAATGTCGGTACAGGGACGGTTTTAAGTTGTTTCGCCTGTCTTTGGAGGGGGGTACGCTCAACGAAGGGGCTGTCCCGGTAAACAACGGCACTCTTAGTTACCTTGAAATAGAGTATATCGTAATCGCCAATAAAGAAGAGCGAGTCATCGGTGGTCCGGATATATACCTCAATTTCAAATGATCCGCTATCGATAACTACTATCTGGAATTCGAGGTTCAGAGCGGTTTGACCGGGCAGGGAATCAATCATTACATCCAGATTATCATTTGTGTGAATTTCGGGTGGCAACACCAGGTGAACTGCAAGATCACGATAATCTTGAACAGTTCTAATTGAACACCTGAGTGTAAAAGGAATGCCAAACGTAGGGTTCTGATCCAATGCTAGTTCGATGTTAATCGGCGAATGCGTCGACGGAGATACTGACCCAACCTCGCGATTGGTCTCATTAACATCTTTTTCCGTAATTAGTCGATCAACGCCGGGCTTGACAGGAGCCAGCAGTTTCTCAGCCACCGATTTCTTATATTCCACGGGAATCGGTTTTTTCTCCGGTGTTGGTAGTTCCCGAAGTTGTTCCGCCAAGCATAAATTGTCGCTTGAATATCCAACATTCATCCCCATCCAGATGATGCCCCCCAGCATCACGACAGTCAGTAAATGGCGCATGGCCCACCTCCGATATGTTTTTGACTTACAAATCCCCGATATACTCACGGGGAACGAATTTAATGTATTACCACACCGTCTGGTTGTCAATCACTTTTCGTCATTGCTTGGAGGAAGTGATTAGGCGAGCGCAAAGGTCTCAAGTTGGCTGAGGGGAGAAAGGCGGTCATATTTGGTTATTTTGGTCGAGTAGAATAGACAATACCGTAATCTAAGCTATTGGAGGACAATCAACTCTCCTTAAAGGCGAAAATGCACCCCCCTTCCTGAACTTGAGATTTATCTTGCAACGGCAAACGAGGTGGGAACTCCCGATCTTACTCATGGAAACTCCGGGCAGCCCTCCGGGTATGGGTCACAGTCGCATGGATCACAGGGGCCGACGCCGGATGATTTGTAGACATATTGGACGTAAAAGGTGACATCCAACGGATCGACCCCGCCATCGCAGTTCCAGTCTCCGTTGTCTCCGGGGCAGTTGAGTAGGATTGGCCGCGCATCCTGACTCAGATAGACGTAATTGACGATATATGAAACATCCAACGGGTCATATGTCCCGTTTTGGTCCATGTCACAGAAAATATTAGCGCAGATACAATCGTCGCATGCATCACCGATGCTGTCTTCGTCAACATCATCCTGGTCTGGATTTGATTCATTCGGGCAGTTGTCGCATACGTTGCCGACCCCATCTTCATCATCATCAGCTTGGCTATAATTGGGATTCTCGGGGCAGTTATCACATACATCGCCCCTGCCGTCGTCATCACTGTCCTCTTGGCCCGTATTTGGATCATTTACACAATTGTCACACCCATCGGCAATTGTATCGGTATCGGCATCGACGAGGTCATCAAATCCCGGACACTCATCGCACCCGTCAGGAACTGTATCCCCATCAGCGTCGTCATAATCGTTGTAGCCGGGGCACACATCGCAAGCATCACCGACACTGTCTTCATCTGAATCCGCTTGACTATAGTTCGGATCATTTGGGCAATTATCACAGGCATCCCCGCGACCATCATCGTCTATATCATTTTGTTCAGGATTTTGGACTGTCAGGCAATTATCACAAATATCCGGAATACCATCCCCGTCTACATCGTCGTTATCGTCGTATCCAGGGCAAAGGTCACAGACATTGCCAACACCATCACTGTCATCGTCCTCTTGATCAGGATTTGCAATCTCTGGACAATTGTCGACGGGACAAGTGTTGGCCGGAAAACCCGGGTTACCGTAGCCATCATCGTCTGTATCGGTGCAAACGTCGCAACTGTCTCCTATCGCGTCGCCATCAGCATCTTCCTGATTAATATTTGCTATACCTGGACAGTTGTCTTCCGGACATGTATTGGTCGGGAAACCCGAATCGCCAAATCCATCACCGTCGGAGTCAATGCAATCATCACATACGTCACCTAAACCATCGTCGTCAATATCAACTTGGGTCGGGTTGTAATTTGTGGGGCAATTGTCCGTCCAATCATAAACACCATCACCGTCAGAATCTTTCCACATGCTCCATTGCGCGATATAAGCGGAGACTTTACCCCCCGCCGTGGTAAAGTACCCCCCCCCAACCAACCGGTCGTCATAGACCGTGAGCGCACAAACATATTCATTCATCCCCGAGCCGAGTGGCGACCAAACAGAACCGTCCCAAGCAGCGATGTAATTGGCCGCAACCCCCCCCGCCGTTGTGAACAATCCCCCCGCGATCAACCGGTTGTCATAGACCATGAGCGCATAGACATGAACCTCCATCCCCGAGCCGAGCGGCGACCAGCTATATCCGTCCCAGGCGGCGATACGATTGGCGGCAACGCCCCCCACCGTGGTAAAGTATCCGCACGCGATCAACTGGTTGCCATAGACCGTGAGCGCATAGACTTCACCTTCACTATCCAATCCCGAGCCAAGCGGCGACCAGTCAAACCCGTCCCAGGCAGCGATACGACTGGCCGCGACGCCCCCCGCCGTGGTGAAGCCTCCCCCCGCGATCAACTGGTTGTCATATACCGTGAGCGCTTCGACAGCAGAATTCATCCCCGAGCCGAGCGGCGACCAGCTATATCCATCCCACGCAGCGATACGACTGGCCGCAACGCCCCCCGCAGTGGTAAAGTATCCGCACGCGATCAATTGATTGCCATAGACCGTGAGCGCACCGACACCGCTATTCATCCCCGAGCCAAGCGGCGACCAGCTATATCCATCCCACGCGGCGATACGACTGGCCGCAACGCCCCCCGCCGTGGTAAAGTCTCCCCCCACGATCAGCTGGTCGTCATAGACTGTGATAGCGAGGACCTCGCCGTCCATCCCCGAGCCGAGCGGCGACCAGCCATATCCATCCCAAGCGGCTATACCATTGGCCACAACGCCCCCCGCCGTGGTGAAAATGCCCCCCGCGATCAATTGATTGTCATAGACCGTGAGGGCACGTACTCGATGATCCATCCCGGAGCCGAGTGGCGACCAGTAAACATCATCGGGATCATCGGTGGTCTCGTTGGTTCCGGATGGCCGGAATAACGGTTGACCCGTCGCCGGGTCTTGAGCCGATTGGAACCCGTCCAAATCCAACGGCCCCTGATACCCCGAACGCCGCGCGGACTCCAAGTCAAAGCGGCCATCCGGAGTCAGAAACCGCTCGATCCCGACAACGGATGTATCCTTACCCATGACACGTTGAGGACCAGAACCCGACGACGAATGGGGGAAGGCAAGACCAAGCAGGGTAAAAAGGGCTACGGCACGGATCGTGCGGTAAACATTCATTCTCATCATCCCCTCCCCCGAGTTTAGGGTGAGTTTGGGTAAATCCCTTATTGCAATAGTATAATATAGAGGATTAGGCTGACCAGTCAACGGAAATCGGTCGATCCAGGCCGCCTACAGGTCGAATTTCTGGGCCGCCGAATGGATATGATCGGTGGTGGGGTGGATGTAGGCCTGGGTGGTTTCCAGCCGAGAATGGCCGGCGATTTTCATCATCGTCGGGAGGTCAATCCCATATTCGGTCAAACCCAGCGTGATGAAGGTGTGGCGAAGATCATGGGGGCCATGCATATCTGTGATTTCCGCTTTCTTCGCGCATTCCAACAGCCGATCGCGGACCTTGTTTTGCCGGTAAGGGTTTCTGCTCGGGTTCAGGAAAACGAGGGCATCGCCGTCTCCGGCTTTCCCTCTTAAATTCCGCAACACCTCTGCCGCTCCCGGGGTGAATGGTACTTCGCGCTGGAATGTTTTCGGATCCCAATCTGGTTTCCGCTGAATCTTGATAACCTGGCGGCGGAAATCGATGTCCTTCCACTGAAGATGAATCAACTCGCCGATCCGCAGTCCAGTACTCACCAAAAATCGCCAGAGTAAGGTTTGACCTTTCCGCGATGGTTTTACCCGTTCAATTTCTTCAGATGCCGCGATGAGCTTTTTATATTCTTTCGCACTCAGCGACTGACGCTCCTTTGAATCGGTCGTCTTGAGCTTCCTGACGCCCTTGAGCGGGTTTTCATGGATATGCCCGGCAGTAATCGCCCAATTTAGCCAGGAGCGGAAAACCGACAACTCGTTGTTAATCGTCTTGAATGTCGGATGCCTCTTTTTCCCAGTATCGATGCTTCCATTGGGGGTGATTAGACCAGCCCTGCGCCAGCTCTGGTACTCCTGAAAATGGCCTTCGGTCAGCTTGCGGACAACCTGGATAGAGGGGTATTTGACCTCCAGAAATCGACGCAAGTTGGCCAAGGCGCTGCGGTATCGCTTGTAAGTCGATAATTTCCTCAGGATTTCGACGTGTTCGAGATAGGTTGATATGGAGCTATCGATGCGGAAATCCCCCGGCTGGTTCAGGAAATCGAATTTGCCCAGGCGCAGTTCGGCCTCGACCCGTTTCTTCAACTGACCGGCCACAGATTTTGATGTCCCGGCGCATTTGGCGTGGCGTTTCCCCTCCCGGTAGTAGCTCACATACCAGTAGGTCGTGGTCTTCCCTGTCTTGTTACTCTTGTATGTCCGACTGTATAAACTCGCCATATTTGCCTCGGCACGATTTGAATATCGCTACAAATCCGACGACAAAATAATTTCAGGAATGATGCATTGGTCGGAATGCGGTGTCAACCAGAAAGTTACGGGAGGTATAAAAAATCGGGGCGAGAGGATTTGAACCTCCGACCCCTTGCTCCCGAAGCAAGTGCGCTGCCAGACTGCGCTACGCCCCGATTGAGCTTTACCCCACACCCAGCCCAGATACGACTGGAAGCAGATTTGTATTTTACCTAGTTTTTCGACATTTACAAGTCAAATTTTTATCTTTTTTTCCTGCAAGCGCTTAAAAAGGTCGTAGTCGGTGATATCGACCTTCAACGGCGTGATCGAAACCAACCCATCGGCCACCGCCCGCAGGTCGGTGTCGGCCTCGGTGAGATCGGCGGTTGGTTCACCGGCGATCCAGAAATATTCTTTCCCGCGGGGATCGACTTTTTCAGAGATAATATCGTGATAGGTGCGTTTGCCCAGCCGGGTGATCGCGAACTCGCGCAACGGCTCTTTCCCATTGTTGGGCAAGTTGACATTGAGCAGGGTACCCTCGGGAATCTTATCCTTGAGCATCCACCGGGCCAGCCGGGCGATAAACCGTGCCGCCGGACGAAAATCGGTGCCGTTTTCATCGACCAGCGAGGCGGCAATCGAGGGCACCCCTAAAATCGTTCCCTCGATAGCCGCGGCCACCGTCCCCGAGTACGTGACATCATCGCCGAGATTGGCCCCGGCGTTGATCCCGGAGATGACCAGATCGGGCTTGTCCTTCACCAGGAGTTTGTGGAAAGCCCAGGTCACCGCGTCGGTCGGTGTACCGTCGATGGCATAAACATCCGGCCCGGCCTTACGCACCCGTAGCGGGCGTTGAAGCGTCAATGAATGGCCAGCCGCCGACTGATTGGTCTCCGGGGCGACAATAATAACTTTGGCGAACCGGGCCATCTCGCGCCGCAGGGCCGCCAGCCCCGGGGCAACCACACCGTCATCATTTGAAAGCAAAACCAGCATCTATGCTATCCGTTCATTTCCCCCCACCGGGGATAATTAATATATACGATCTTAGGCGCAATATGTCGCCCTATTATCAAAATATCCGGCAGATGTGAATGTCCGAAACCGCGGCGAGTTAAGCGGCGGTTACCTCAGAGCCATTTGCAGGAAAGTTTCCGATTTGGCGTATTCTTCAATAATGACACCCTTGAGAGCATCAAAATCGTCCCTGGAAAAGCCGAACCGTTCCAAGCATTCGGTCTCCGGCATTTCGATCGGTTCGGCATCGTCTTCCTGATGGTCAAACGTCAAGTGGGCCAGAAAATCGGCCACATGGGTCGCCGTCGCATACGTGCCAATATCGGGAGCCGCCTTTGGCGTGTGATGGAAAGATACCGCCTCGAGGATCTCGGCGGGAAGTTCCCAGCGGCGGGCCAGATACTCCCCAATCTGACAGTGATCCAGCCCCATTACCTTGATTTCCGCCGGGCGGGCGGTCCCTCCCAGCTCAGCCAAATGGTCCTGGATCTTCTTATGCTCTTCTGATGCATAGCAAAGAATGACCATCTTGCCGATATCATGCAACAAGCCGGCGGAAAATGCGGCTTCCGCCTCGAGGAGTTTCTCCACCCGGCCGGAGCGAATCAGCGTCCGGGCCGTGACCGCTACCGCCAGGGAGTGGCGCCAGAATTCATCCTGATACTCAGTGTTAGCGGCAGATTTGGAAAACGCAGAAATCACTGACGCGGATAATACCACATTCTTGACTTCATTAAGGCCCAGAACCATCACGGCTTGTTTCACATTTGCTATGGGATGCGCCAAGCCGTAAAACGCGGAGTTTGAAAGCTTTAGCACCTGAGCCGACATTGCGGGATCTTCCGAGATGATCCCAGCCACGTCATACGCCGATGCGTTTTCATCATCGATAACCCGGCTGATTTGAGTAAAAACGACAGGGGGAGTCGGCAAATTGTGAACGTCCCCCACTAGCTCATGGATTCTTTGCTCGACATCCGCTATCTCAGTTAACGTCATGACCATCGTACGATTATGTATGTTAATTTCACTGTAGTCGTGGGAAGGGGCGTGCAACTGCCCCGCCGGCACCGCACCAAACGCCAACGGGCACCCTCGATTATCACCGGCTAACGGCCGCGAGTCAACACATTTGCGGAGGCCTTAATCCCGCTTTGTCTCCGCAATATCCAGGTCTTTTGATTCCAACAGCCGTGAGACAACCTCACGCAGCACATCCGTGCGATGATAATACCCGTTCTCCCGACGTTCGCGGATAAGCTCGGCGACGCTGCGGGTTTTTTCCTCCACATCATTCACGGCAATCGCCAGCGGCGCCGGCATACCTGGGCTGACAGGCGTCGCCGATGGCGGTTCATTTGTCGAACGATCGGCTTTTTGCCGGCGCTCGCCCCCGTAACGATTGAGGGGGTCTAAGGGATATGCCGGGCCAATTTCCATTAAAAACACCCCCGAATATAAACCATGCTGTTAATTGTCTATCTCTTCTGGTCGACAAATCGCGGGACCGCATCGGTTCTCAATGCGTTGTAGAACTTCCCACCATTAACCAACTCCGACAATTCGGCTTTCAGCCGATCTCGTTTGGTGGTGGCGATCGATTCGTTTTCGCCGGTCAGTTCCACGCATTTGTTGATCAGCGACACAATATTGTCGACCAGCCGCGCCACATCGGGGGCGACCAGGGCCTGTTCGAACAACTGCTGGTTCTTCCGGCGTACGCTTAAAATCTTTTCATGGCTTTCCTGAATTCTCTTTTTAAGTTTTTCGATATCCTCAAAGATATCGAGGATTCGTGAATCCCGTTCATACTTCAGCCAATCCCGCTGTCGGTCCAATAGCACGTACAACGACCGATAGAAGCCAAGCTCTTCCCTGAGCAATGTGGCCAGGGAGCGTTGAAAATCTCGATCGGTGAGAGAAGCCATCGTTTTCCTATGCTTTCAGTGAAAGTCCAACCGGCTGCCGTGCATCGGCGTCGGCCTGCGTCATCGTTGTCATTCCACTGCTGGTTTCCGGCGCGGCACCCGGTCTTTCAGTGTCGGGTATTTGTTCCCAGGCCTCGCGAACCGTACGCAATACCTCGATGCACGTGTTAATCGGTTCTGTCTCATGCTTGGCATTAGCCACGCAGATCTGCTCGACAATGTATGAATACAACGCCGCGAGATCCTTGGCGATCTGGCCGGCGTCCATATTCAGTGTGGAATAGAGATGCAGGACGATCTTGCGTGCCCGGTCGAGTTTGGCCCAGGAGCGGTCGAATCTTTCCTGGCTGATTGCATCCCGGGCTTCATTAAGGAACCTGATCGCCCCGCTGTAGAGCATCAGGATCAGTTCGCGTTGCGACATCCCCGAGACCTGGCTGCGTTGATACTGCTCGATTTGGTTTTCCATGGTTCTCCGGACTAAGGGTTAATTTTAACCAAATAGGGTGGCCGCCTGCGCCATCTGCGCCGTCAGATACGCCCCCTGGCTTTGCATTTCGCTTAGGACTTTTTCCATTTCATAAAACTGTTCGTACAGGGCCTGTCGGCGGACTTCGAGCCGTTCCTCATAATCTTTAATGAGGTTGGCGAAATAGTCGGCCTGGTCGTCCAACGCCTTGGTGCGCAGGGTGATGGTGCCGTTCGTCGAACGAGTGATCGAGTCAACGATCCGCCCCATCCGGGCGGCGAACCCCTCAGAATAAGTCACCGTGGCTTCCACGGCCGCATCATCAATATCATTTTCCGTCAGGTTTACAGCGAGTTTCAGCCCGGCGGTATTGTCGTTGTCGTCATCGCCGGTCAGGATGCGACCGATACCGGTCGCTGGTTCGCCGTTGATTGTCCCCTCAACGTTATTGCCGTCGATACTCTGCAGACTGGTCAGCCCCAGAATCTGGTAGGCGCTGTTGGCCACCCCCAGATCATAACTGGCCTGCGAGGTTTGCCCATAAGACGGTGATGTCAGTTTGATATGCCCGGTATTACCGGTGCCGACCCATTCGACCGTAGCGCCGTATTTGCCGATGTTGTCATCGGCATCGATTTTACCTTGTAACTCGGCGATCAATTCGGCGGCGGTCGTATAGGTTTTTTCGGTCAAAGTGATCGACTCAGAGGTCACGCCGTCGATGGTGATTTTCAGGTTCTTATTCGTCGAATCGATGACCATCGCCTCGACATCCGGGTCGTATATCTCGTTACCCTGGATATAACCGTGCGTGGCGGCCTGAGTAATATCCACGGCATACCCATCGGTGGTCGTAACGGTATCCACCGTCGCCGACAGAAATTGAATCAGCGAATTGTCCGAGACACCTGAAGAAGTAAACAGGTCCTTGACCGCTTCGAAATCATCGTCGATTGCCTCATATAACTTTGATAAATCGGCAAATGACAGTTGGCCGTTGTTGCCCGTCCGGATGCCGATGGAAGCCAGCATATTCATCGATTTCGGCAGGGTCGACAGCGCTCCGGAGAAACCCGACCGGAGATATGATTGAATTGATAATAAATACCCGTCCCCCAGCAGGACGCCCGCCTCGCCGGTATCTTCATTATATTTGAATTGCTCGTCGATTTTTTTCATGACCTCGCTATAGCTGTCCAATACGACCTGAATCTTGGATTTAATCCCGGATTTATCGACCGAGACGATGACGTCAACCGGCCCGGTGGAAACCTGTTTTAAATCCAGCGTTACCCCCGCGATGAGCCCCTTAATCTGGTTGGTTTCCGAGGAGATAACAATCGGCGAACCGCCTCCGACGGTGGAACCCAGCGATATTTTGGCGTCGGCGGCAACCTGCAAAGTCGGGGCAAAAGACTGGACCTCGAAGGTGTCTCCCGCCTTCAGGTCACCGGCCCCAAAGGTCAGTTTCATCCCGTCCGACCCGTCACCGGTCAGCGCGATTTCGGTATCGGCCTCATCGATTTCGAACGATCCGGAATTGGTGCCGTCGGTCCAGTTGACCGTGATCGTTGAAGCGCCTACCGTCTGCACCCCCGATCCGCCGATGGTAAAGGTATATGTTTTATTCTGGTTGCCGGAATATGCGGCCGTATCGCCCAGGGCGATGGTCGATGTTGATTCGGTCGAAATGCCGTCGGTCTCGACTTCGTCGAAGACCGCGGTGTCGAAATTCGGCGTCCGGCCGTCGGTTAGGGCGGCGGTGAAATTAATTGTATTGTTCTTACCGGAATCCTCGGCGGTAAGAACCAGGCGGTAAGCGTTTTGGGAGGTGCCGTCATCCACAATGGATGCCGTCACGCCAATATTCGCATCGTTAATGGCATTTTTTAATCCGGTGAGTGTATCGTTGCCCGAATCGATTGTCAGCGTGGTCACCGACCCGTCACCGACCGAGATTTGTACTGTTCCGGCGCCGATCGACGTGGTATCGGCATCGGCAAACCCCTGACTGGCGATCTGGTGGTTCCGGGCCAGTGCCTCGACATTAAGCGTAAAGCTTCCGGGGGCGGTACCGGCGCCGGCAGTGGCCGTCAGCACGTCTTCGTCGGAAACAGAAATATTATGCACCTCAAAACTGGAACGCCTGGTTATCGACGCCGTGTTGGCTTTTAACGCGAGCATCACCGCCGAAAGCGAACTGTATGTCGCCGATTTCTTGGTGGTTTCCGCCTGTTGGGTACGCAGGTGGTTAACCATCCCGCTTTCCGACCCGATGATCGCGTCAATGATTGCCGTCGTATCCAGATTGGAGATTAACCCGTCGATTGAAAAGCCCGCCATAATAACCTCTTTGAGTTTTTTCCCCGGCCGGGGAAATCGGCAACGGGGCCGGCCATCCTGGCTCGGCGAGCAAGGTATCGGCCGGCCCCATTACCTGGTTTATTACCTGTGAACCTTTCAAGCCATGTTGTTATACCGTCCGATCAAATACCACACCCAACAACTCCTGCAGGTGCTGACGCAGCCGCAGAATTTCTTCGGGTGGAATCTGTCGGATGACCTTGTGCGATTCCCGTTCAATAAGCTTGATGACCAGTGACTCGGTCTTTTCATCGATGGACAGGTTCAGGTCCACCGGTGAACGATCGAAAACGCGATTGACGAGTTCTACTGCTTCCTGCACTTTTTGGGCATTGTTCTCGTCCGATGAGATCTCCCTACCCTCGCGCCGGCCGACAAACTCGTCAGCCGGAGTCTCGGGGGCACGGACTGTCGTCGGTGTCTCAGATGGATCATCCCTCACAGGTGCGCCCGGCGACACAGCAGCCGCACGATCCAGAGATTGCGGCGCTATGAAGAGATCATAGTTCATCAGACTTCACCTCACATATCCGGTTGGTGGGAAGGCGGGGTTAATCCACCCCGCCTTCTGAACCGTCAATTATATTACCTGAACAGTGACAGCACCACCTGCGGAACCTGGTTGGCCTGGGCCAGCATTGAAGTACCGGCCTGCAACAAGATCTGATACCTGACAAAGTTGGACATCTCATATGCCATATCCGTATCCCTGATTGCGGATTCGGATGCCGTCAGGTTCTGCGAGGAAATCCGCAGGTTGCGGAGGTTCGACTCCAGGGTGTTTTTCTGGAACGAACCGAGTTTACCGCGGAGACTCGAAACCTCGGAGATCGCCGCGTCGATTACCGACTGGGCATCCGAGGCGCCGGCGACCGTCTGCACATCAATCTTCGACAGACTGGTGAATATGTTACCGGCGATGTTTTTGCCCAACTGGGTGGTCGTCATGTCGCGGATGCTCACGCGGGCGGTCTGACCGACATTGGCGCCGATCTGGAAGACCAACGACGAATCCATATTGGAGATCGTCTCCGAGCCACCATCCGAAGTTAACGCGTAGTCGACTTTCAGATACTGACTACGCCCGGAGTTCCAAACCAGCGTGTCGACGCCGGCGGTTACCTCCGTGGTCGGCCCACCGTCCAGACGGACAGAGAACCTGGCCGCGCTGACATTCAAAAGCAGGTCACCGACGTTAATCCCGTTGGCCGCCGTGTTGACCGTCATATCGACCGTCCCCCGTCCGAGAGTGCTGCTTGTTCCCGCTTTGTTCTCCAGGGTGACATTCGATGTGGCATTGTACCCGACCGAAGTGATCTCGTTGCTGTACCCGTCAAAGGAAATCAACGCGTTGGTGCCGGAGCGGGCAATCGTATCGGCCGTCGCTAAGCCCAGAATTTCCTCGGCCTCTTCCCCGCCGGTACCGGCCGAGTTCACTTTCAGACTGTAGTCGCCACCTTCATCGGAGGTGATAAACATGATCTTATCGGTCCCGGCAACTGAAGCGACAACGTTGGCCACCGAACCGGGGTCCACGAGCCCGAAGGCGTTCTCCAGCGCCGTATTGATATCGGCAACCAGCATGGTCATCGAGGTGTAAGTCACGGGCGCGGCGGCCGAAGCGATATTCACGTTCGCGGTGGTTCCGGCCTTGTTGACCGTGGTGATGGTCATGTTGAGGGTTTCATTTGATGCGCCACGTTTCGAGCGCGCTGCCCCCCATGACCATTGGGCGGTGGTGGCGGTGGTCGATTCGGACACAAACTGCGCTGAGTATTTCGCGCCGGTGTTCACCGGGCGGAAAGTCAGCACGCCGGCCGCGTTGTTTACGTCGACTTTGCCGTTGAGCGTCGCATTATTGCTGATTGCTGCATTCCACTTTGTTTCCAAATTTGCAGCGGTATCAGCAAGTTCAACCGAGATCGTCAAGGTCTGTTGGCCGACGGGATTGTTGCCCACCTCGGCGTAGTTGACGACCATGGTATAGTCACCGACATTACCGGCGGTGGCGGCGGCGGCGGCACCCGTAGCGGTGATTGTGGCATAGGTGGCGGCGGTGTCCAGAGTCAGGTTGTTGCTCCAGGCATCCTGTAAATAAACCGTGGCGCTGGTCCTGGTGGCGCCTTCCGAGGCCTGTAGCACGTCAATGTTGTGCAGACCGTCGGTAAGGTTATACACCGTACCGCCGGTTTGTAGTGAGATACCCAGCCCGGTGGAATTCAAGGTCGCCGAGGAATCGGCGGTCTTGGTGGCCACTACGGAATGCGTCCCGGTGGTCAGGCCTGATTCCTTGATGGTCAACTCCGACTGGTTGGCCGAGGTGATCGTCGCATTGTTGTCGCGCGTACCATCCAGGAGAGTTTTGGTACCAAACTGAGTGTTGGCGGCAATACGATCAATGGTAGCAATCGCGTTGTCGATTTCCGATTGGTCGGCAGCCAACTGCGTGGTGTCGTTGAATCCTTCGTTGGCCGCGTGGATCGCCAGTTCGCGCATCTTGATGAGCAGGTTGTTGATCTCGGTGAGCGCTCCCTCCGCGGTCTGGATCATGTTCATCGAACCTTCCGAGTTCTCAATCGCACGGTTAAGACCGGCAATCTGGGCCCGGAACTGTTCGGAAATCACCAAACCCGCGGGATCATCAGAGGCGCGGTTGATGCGGAAACCCGACGATAGTTTTTCCATCGAGCTCGACAGCGAGCCCATGGTCATGGTCAGGTTGCGGTGGGCATCAAATGCCGCGATGTTGTGGTTGATTCGCAGAGACATTACAAATTCCTCCTTGGATTTCCCTGTCGGATTTTCCTTTTCCGACTTGTCCTACTTCCCTGAAAACCGACCTCCAATGGTCGAAGTGGCATCCTGCCATTTCAAATTGTGTGGCCTTCCCTGTAAGCCACCTGAAATGCTTCGGGACGCACGCTCCTTTCCGCCCTAAAGGCTGGACTAGTGAATGTGGTGAATCGTACTTATCACGTAGTTTTCCCTTTTTCCACTAGTTAAATCGGCAGGGTAAACGGGCCCCTTTAGGCAAAATCAGCGAGTGTGCAACAATAAACCAACCGGGTCAAACCGTGCGGCTCGGGCCACGCAGGCCCGGTTAATTATCTTGAACGACAACATGTTTGAGCAAAGCCAACTGTCACCTCCCGCGTTGCCCCCACCGGGCAGGGAAGTGTCGGATTTTTCCTATATCTGCATGAAGCCGGGGCCGTAACGACCGATAGAATAAATGTGGTGTACGCTACGGACGGCGTGGAATATCGGATTGATCCGGGGCCGCGGAATTTCGGGATCGGGAGCTCTCCCGCGATGGCCCACGGCCGGCAATCGAGGAGGAAGATCCCGATGTATACTCACCGGGGAAACAACGCAACCGAAATCACATCTCCAACCAGGGAAAACATCTACCACTCGGCCACGCTGGTTTCCCGTGCCATGCGCGAAAGACAAAACCGGCACCGGGGAAGCATCATCTGGCTCACCGGGCTGAGTGGCGCCGGAAAAACCACCATTGCCCGCGAACTGGAAGATAAACTCTTTTCCCAGGGGTACCAGATCGTCGTTTTGGACGGCGACAACATGCGGCATGGCCTCTGTGCGGACCTGGGATTTTCTCGCGAAGACCGGCGGGAAAATATCCGGCGGGTCGGCGAAGTCGCCCGCTTGTTCCTCGAAACCGGGACTATCGCCATCAGTGCCTTCATTTCCCCCTACGCCGCCGACCGGGATAAAATCAGAGCGAGTGTGCCCGACGGGGATTATGTCGAAACATACCTGGAATGTTCCATTGAGGAATGTGAACGCCGCGACCCCAAGGGGTTGTACAAAAAGGCGCGGGCCGGGATAATCAGGGGATTCACCGGCATCGATGATCCTTTCGAGCCGCCGAACAAACCGGAGCTGACAATCAATACCGAGGAGTTGACTGTCGAACAATCGGTAAACGCCATCCTGAGGTATATGAGAAACGAAGGGTATAGCTAAACTATTCATCCGCAAGATGTATCGAGGTGGTCAATGAACCGGGCACAAAGGCGACGGCGGCAAAAGCCAAACAATAAATCGCGGGCCAACATCAACACCGCTGATTTGCCGACACAATTACAGGATGCTTTCGCCGCTTACCACGCCGGCCGGCGGCCACCAGCCGCAGCAACGTGCCGCGAAATCCTGAAACATACGCCCGGTCAAGTTGACGCCTTGCATCTTTTGGGTATCATCACGCACGAGGACGGTGACGCGAAGGAAGCAGCGAGGTTAATCTCACAGGCCATTAATCTCGATCCGGCCCAGCCCTCGTTTTATAACAGCATGGGAATCATCTTAAAAGCATGCGGCAAACCGGCGGAGGCGGCCAGGTGTTACCGCGCGGCGCTCGAACTTGCTCCGGACGACCCCGGCGTCTTGAACAACCTCGCCAACACTCTCCGAGACCAGGGACGGCTTGATGAGGCAACTTGCCATTTTGAACGGGCGCTCGCGATAAATCCACACGATGCCCCGACTCATTTCAACATGGCCCTGGCCTTAGAAGACCTGGGTAAAGATGAGGAGGCCATCGCCGGCTATCGGCGAGCACTAGAGGATGACCCCAATTACTGCGATGTAATTAATAATCTCGGACTCTTATTATTAAAACAAGCTAAGCCCGATGAAGCTATAACCCACTTCAATCGCCTGCTGGAAATCGATCCTGGCTCAGCCGACGCCTACAATAATCTTGGCCATGCCCACCAGCAACGCCGAAAATTGGGGGAAGCTGAAACGGCCTATCGTCGCGCAATTGAAATCGAACCCGACCACGCCGACGCCCATTATAATCTTGGCCTGGTTTTGCGGGAGCAGGGCCAACCCTCCGAGGCAATCAACTACTTCAAGCGCGCGCTGGAATGTAATCCATTGTTGGTCGATGCCTATACCTGCCTGGGGGAGATTTACGAAAAAACACATCAACTAGCCGAACTGGAGAACCATACCGAAAAGATGTTACAACTCGACCCCGACAATCCTGAAGCTAACTGGCTGGTCGCCAGGATGTTGCGGCGGAATGGAAAACATAAAGAAGCGCGGCAAAGACTGTCGCGGATTCAGATTCCCACGGACAACGATCAGACGACCATGGGTATTCACTTTGAATTCGGCCGGCTTTATGATTTGGACCACAACAGCGATCAGGCGTTCCAGCATTTTTCCGAGGGCAACCGTCTGCAAGCATTGAGTCCGGAAGCATATATCGCCGACAAGGACCGCTACTTGCGAAATATCCGCGCCCTCCGCGATTTTTATACCGATAAATGGGTGCAGTCCCCAGCGGCATTTTCAACTGAATATTCCACCCAGGCACCGGCGTTTATTATCGGATTTCCCCGCTCGGGAACAACTTTATTGGGCCAAATTCTCGACAGCCATCCGCAGGTCCAAGTGCTGGAAGAAAAACCTGCTCTGGAAAGCGTCCAACTGGCCTTGGCTGAAATGCCCGACGGATACCCCGGTGCATTAGCGAAGCTGAGCGACAGCGACCTGATACACTTAAGGACCCACTATTTCAATGCCGCCAAGAAATATATCGCGAGAAATCCTGACCTGCTGCTGGTTGACAAACACCCGCTGAATATTAATTATGTCGGTTTAATTACCCGGTTGTTCCCCAACGCCAAGCTGGTTTTTGCCTTACGGCACCCGTGCGACGTTTGCCTTAGTTGTTTCATGCAGTCATTCCGGCCCAATGATGCGATGGTCAGCTTTTTCACGATCAAGGATACGGCGATTTTCTATGATGAAGTTATGCGCCTGTGGCAACAAAGCGTTGTAATCCTCCGACCGGATTTCCACGAAGTCCGGTATGAAACACTGGTCGAGGATTTTAAAACCGAAGTGGCCGGACTGCTGGATTTCCTCGGTCTCGAATGGAACGATGCGGTGATGGATTATAACCGGCATGCAAAAACACAGGTCAATGTTGATACGCCCAGCTACAGTCAGGTGACCGAGCCGATTTACCAACGGGCCAGGTATCGCTGGCAGCGATACCAACGCCACTTTGAACCGGTCATGGGACTTTTGCGATCACATTTGGATTATTTCAAGTATTGATTGCCAGCGGAGACAAAAAATGTCTACCAATCCTGCAAAACAAACACCAACGGAATCGGTAACGAAAAACCGAATAATAATCTGTGGCGATTTTGGCCCGGGTTCGATCGAGTCGGATTTTCTGCTGGCGGGGTTTCTACAACTTTTCCGCGACCACGAATTCTTCAAGGATGACCGACCGGCGGTGGTCACCGCCAATCCCGCCCGGACCGCCGCCGCTTTTGACGTGGCCGTGGTCGATGATGATCTGGAGTCGATGGCGGTTGCCCTCACGGCAGGCCATGTTCTGCTGTCTGTCGGGGAACAATTCAACGACACAAACGAGCTGTTTTCGCAACGGACGATTCGGTCGCTCAAGCGTCTGCTGGCTGGCATAATCGCCGGGCGGCCGACCGGAGTCATCGGCGCGGAAGTAGGCCCATTCACAGCGGATGATACCGGAAAAATGATCGCCGATATATTCGGGCGTCTTGACCTGGTCACCGTGCGTGATCAGGCCTCGGCGATAACGCTGGTCCGTTCGGGCCTAGCCCTACCCGCAATAACCACCGCCGACCCGGCATTTGGCATCCCATACATTGCCCAGAGGCCGGCATCCACCGGACGGTTGGGCATCGATGCCGGCGCTTTCGATTTGGCCGACGATACAGCGATCACCGAATTCGCCGGCGCAATCGACCGCCTGGCCGATCAGTCGGGCCTAAAACCAATTGCCTACACTGACGGGCCATTGAAGGATAATTATCCCGCCAGCAGACTGGCCGAGATCGTGGAGGGGTTGGAAATCGTCGACCTCAGCAAGTTCTCGTCGGTTGCCAAGGCGCTGGAGGCGCTGGGCGACATAGACATCTTGCTCGGTTCCCAATACCGGATGATTATCGGCGCCGCGACACGAGGGGTGCCCTCGGTGGCACTGTGCCTGAATCCGGCGCTGGTCGGATTGGCACAGCAATTCCGACTGGGCAATTACGCGGTCGGGCCGGATCGCATGAATGCGCCGACAATCGCGCGGGCCGCGCAACAAATGTTGAATAATCGCCGGCGAATCTCGCAACCCATGCACAGCGCTTTCCAAGCAAAAGCGGCGCGGGCGGCCGACAATATTGAACAAACCGCGCGGATGCTTGCTGCGGCCCCTGACCTGCGAATATCCGAAATCGACCCGGAAGACTTCGCCGATGAAGCGAAATCCCTGGTTCGTGAAGTTGTCCGGGTAATGGATCACGTGGCGCCAAAACGGAAACAAAAACCAGCGAAAAAAACCTCAAACGAGGCGACACCGACGATAAAACGTAAACCCCTCCCCCCTGAACCACTGGTTACTATATATATCTGCGCCTATAATGCCGGCAAATGGATTGAACAGGCCCTCGCCAGTGTGCTGGAGCAAACGTATCACAATCTGGAAATCTTGATCGTGGATGATGGCTCAACCGATGATACCGTGGCCAAAATCAAAAAATTCAACGATCCACGAATTAACCTGCACCAACTCGAACACGGCGGTATTGCGCGGGCGCGAACCCATGCCAAAGAAAATTTCCGCGGCGACTTGATTGTTTGCCTTGATGCCGACGATTGGATTGCCCCAGATTTGCTTGCCAAACAGGTCGCCCTTTTGCAAAAGCACCCGGAAGTGGATGTAAC
>SDBS01000370.1_pt1 | contig 42453 bp, 42 predicted proteins | sample 2277091 | NCBI WGS metagenome assembly SDBS01 (sample SAMN10404972, study PRJNA504765) | marine sediment metagenome | isolation source: marine sediment core GS10_PC15, 163 cmbsf | place: Arctic Ocean: Southern Knipovich Ridge | collected 2010
ATAATTGCTTTAAATTATAAAGCCGAAATGATTAAAATGTATTTTGCAGAAAATCCTAATGAGTATCAAATCGAATATATTCAAGAAAAAGATTTTTTAGGTACGATAGGGGCACTATCTTTATTCAAAGATAAATTAGACGGCACATCTATTGTTTCGAATTGTGATGTGGTGATTGATGCAAATTATGATGACTTGTTAAATTATCATAAACAGAATAATAATCAGATAACAATATTAGGGGTAAGCCGTAATATAAATATCCCCTACGGTATTTTGAATATGAAAAATGAGCGCGCGGATTTTGAGGAAATTATCGAAAAACCAGATTATCATTTTATTGTCAATTCTGGGGTCTATGTTTTGGAGCCAGAAGTCGTTGATTTAATCCCGAGAAATCAATCCATAGATATGCCTGAGTTATTGGTATTGGCTAAGAAAAAAGGATTTAAAATACAAGTTTATCCTGTAAATTGTTCCTGGTTTGATATAGGAGAATGGGGAGAATATAAAAAAGCGATAGAGTATATGGATAAACATGGGGAATAAATTATAAGGATTTGAAAATAAAGATTAGAAATGTGTTTAAAAGGCTAATGATAAAAATTAAAAAGAAATGGGAGTAGAAGTTGTATAAAGGGAAAAATATTTTAGGTCTAATTCCGGCAAGAGGCGGGAGTAAAGGGCTTCCAAGAAAAAATATTAAACCGTTATTAGGCAAACCCTTAATTGCCTGGACAATTAAGCAAGCTTTAGCAAGTAAATATCTTGATATAGTTGTTGTTAGTACCGATGATAAAGAAATTGCAAAGATTTCAAAAAAATATGGAGCAGAAGTACCCTTTATGAGGCCTAAAGAATTAGCAAGCGATAAAGCACAAGGAATTGAAGTTGTTTTACACGCCATAGATTGGATGGAAAAAAATGATAAACAGTATGATTTATTAATGTTGCTTCAACCAACATCTCCTTTAAGGAGATCTGAAGACATTGATAAAGTAATAGAACTTTCATTTTTGAAAGAAGCAAAAGCTATTGTTTCGGTATGTGAAACAGATCATCATCCTTTATGGGCAAATACTTTACCAGAAGATGGTTGTATGAAAGATTTTATTAGAAAAGAAATTATGAATAAAAATAAACAAGAACTGCCTGTTTTTTATAAATTAAATGGTGCAATATATTTAGCTTATTGTAATTATTTAAAAGAACAAGAAAGTTTTTTTGGTGAAAAGACTTTTGCCTATATTATGCCCAAGAGTAGGTCTATAGATATTGATGATGAAATTGATTTTGAGCTAGCACAAATATTAATAAAAAATAATATTTCTACTTAGTAAAAGATCAAAATCATAAAAATATTTTAATAATATTGATATTATGTAGAAAGGAAAGATTTATTTTTAATTCATTTAATTTACCATATATCTTTAAGCATAAACTTTTTAAAAACACTTTTATTTATACAGGTTCAAGTGTAATAAATAAGGCTATACCATTTTTTCTTTTACCTATCATGACTCGATATTTAACTCCGACTGATTATGGAATTGTAGCTACTTTTAATGTTTTATTAGCAATGGTAGCGGTGTTTGTGGGGTTAAGCATGAATGGGGCGATTAGCGTGAATTTTTTTAAGCTAAATAAAGAGGAGCTTAAAAAATATGTTGGAAATGTATTTTTCATTTTATTCACCAGTTTTATTCTTGTTTATTTTATAGCTTGTGTTTTAAGATCATCACTTTCTTTTTTTACAAAAATTCCGGAAAATTGGATACCAACCACTGTTATAGTCGCCTTATTTACATCTTTTTGTGGAGTTAACATGGTCTTATGGCAAGTGGAACAAAAAGCTTTACCTTATGGATTATTTCAAATATCGAGTACTATTTTAAATGTTAGTCTTTCTTTAATTTTTGTAGTCTTACTTAAGAGGGGATGGCAAGGAAGGTTATGGGGAGTAATTATTACCTCCGTTATTTTTGGTCTTTTAAATATTTTTGTACTACATAAAAGAAAATATATAAAAGTTTCTTTTAACAAAAGATATATTAAAGATGCTTTATTTTTTGGTGTTCCACTTATTCCGCATGCTTTAGGAGCATGGATAACCACCGGAATAGATAGAATTTTTATTAATTCGATGGTTGGCATTGCCGCAACAGGTATATATACTGTGGGATATCAAATAGGAATGATTATAGGATTGTTAGCCATTTCTTTTAATTTGGCCTGGGCCCCCTTTTTATATGAAAAGTTAAAAGAAAATAATTATTCTACAAAGATAAAAATTGTTAAGTTTACATATTTATATAATATTTGTATAATTCTTGCTGCGTTAGCTTTAAGTTTTATCGCACCATATTTTTTGAAATTTTTTGTTAGTAAAAATTTCTATTTTGCTTATAAATATGTATTATGGATTTCACTTGGATATGCTTTTAATGGAATGTACTTTATGGTAGTCAATTATATTTTTTATGTTAAAAAAACTTATATTTTGGCCTGGGTAACATTTACTTCTGCGGGCATTAATATACTTTTGAACTATTTCTTTATAAAAGCAAATGGTGCAATTGGTGCAGCTCAGGCAACTACAATAACTTATTTTTTACAATTTATAATGGTTTGGATTTTAAGTGCAAAGGTTTACAAAATGCCATGGAACATATTTTTTATGTGCAAGAAAGTTTGTTAGCCCAAAAAGCAGATTGATGTTTATATTTTTATAATTAAGAAATTACAAAAAAATGGAAAATATTTATGTGTAAAAAAATAAAAGAAGTGGAAAAGGATTATAAATTTATAAATAAAATTATAAATTCAACAGATTCACATTTAATAAAAAAATTATTATTAGATAATATTTTTACTATTACAACTAAACACGATTTTATACCTTCTAATTTATTCTATAACTATTTAAAAAGAGGGGTAATAGATTACAAAGATAAAAATGTATTAATAAATAAACAAAATAAAAAGAAGCTAGTTGAAAAAAGTATTAAAATAATACGATACTTACAGTGGGGGTTTAGATTAATATTAAAACCAAAAAGTATTTGGAATAAAATTAATACTGCTGATAAAAAAATAATATTAATATATGTACCTTCTGGCCTAAGATATTTGGATTTGGCTCTTCCGATTTATGAAAAAATTAAAAATGCTTCAGAATTTACTCCGCTATTATTATATCATTGGGTAGAAGGGAAATTTTGTGAAAATAATTATAAACAAATAAATCTTTTTGATTATTCAATTAGATTAAAACAATTATGTAAAATATTAAAAGACTTAATGATGACAAAAAAAGCCATTAATAAAGAAAAAAAATACAAAGATTTTTATAAATCTATGTTTAAAATTATTTGGAAAACACAATTAATTAATTTAATTAATGAAGATATTTTTCGTAATTTAATAAAAAATACAAATAAAATTAAAGCTATATTTTTTTGTGAACCTAATCATTTTACAAGAGTATCAAGTGTAATTGCGAAAGAATTAGATATTCCTACTTTTAGTATTATAAGAACGTTAATATCTTATGATCTTGAATTTAAGTTTATTAATACAAAATATATTTTAGCAAAAGGGAAGCAGGAAAAAGAAATATATATTAACTTAGGATTTGATGGAAAAAAAATAGAAGTAGTAGGTGCCCCTTTCTTAGAAGAGAAAATTATAAATAGATCTGTGGTGGATGGACAAATTAAAATATTCTATGTTGATCAACCCTGTACTCAAAATTGCGGTATTTATCGCAAAAGAAAAATAATTAGATTAATAGGAAATAAATTAAAATGTTTAAATAATATAAAATTATTAATTAAATTACACCCAGTATCAATAGATCATGAAAAGATTTATAAAGAAGAATTTCGCACAATAGGATTTTCTAATTACCAAATTTATAAATCAAAATATGATTTAAATAAAATTTTAGATATATCAGATTATGCAATAATTCATAATTCTACAGTAGGTCTTAATGTTTTGTTTAGGAATAAACCATTAATCGTGTTAAGTAGTTCGTTTTTTGGTAAAAATATTAAGATTGACGGAGAAAATATATTTATTAATGAAAAAAGTGCTTTTTTAATTAAAGACGAACAGGATTTACAGGATATTTTTATGCGTATCTCTAAGGGAAAATTCAAAAGAAAAAAATATAAAGATGTAAAAACTTTTTTAAAATATTATATCAAATATACTGGAGAAACAGCTGCAGAGCATATAGTAAAATTTATAGAAAATAAGATAGAAGAATCTGAAATCGGAGGCATGAAATAAATTTATTTAGTCTTAGATGTTAATTTTTTAAAAGGAGATTATTCGATAGCAAAGAAGAAAATGGGATGGGAGCCAAAGGTGAATTTTGACAAGCTGGTAGAGATAAAAAACTAAAAAAAGTTGCGAGAAAGATTGAACGCTTAGAACCGATAAATTGGATGAATAAAGGGGGATTGTGATGAAAATCAAAGAGATTAAAAAGTGTCGGATCTGTGGAAACCGAGACTTAATACCAATTTTAAATTTTGGTGTTCAGGCACTATCAGGAAGGTTTCCAACAAGAGATGAGCCTGATCCACCAAAGGCACCTTTGGAATTAGTAAAATGTAATAATTTCAAAAATACCAAAGCCTGTGGACTGCTGCAACTTAAACATTCAGTTTCTCCCGAAGAATTGTATTTACATAATTATGGTTATAGGTCAGGAATAAATCAGACCATGAAGCTACACCTTAAAAGTATTGTTCAGCATGTTCAAGAAATAGTAAATTTACATGAAGGTGATGTGGTTCTTGATATTGGCAGCAATGATGCCACTTTGTTAAAATATTATAAAACACCAGGAATGCAAAAAATGGGAATTGATCCAACCGGTAAGCAGTTTTTGGAATACTATACCGAAGACATTGAACTGATTAACGATTATTTCAATTCATCAAATTATTCTTCGATCTGCCCTGGTAAGCAAGCAAAAGTGATTACATCCATCGCGATGTTTTATGATTTGGAAGTACCTATGAGTTTTGTAGAAGACATTACGAAAATCTTACATCCCGAAGGAATTTGGGTACTGGAGCAGAGTTATTTACCGATAATGTTGGAAATGAATTCGTTTGATACTATATGCCATGAACATTTGGAGTATTATTCACTTAAGCAAATAGATTGGCTGCTGGGGAAGAATGACTTGAGAATATTTGATGTTGATTTTAATGATATAAATGGCGGAAGTTTTAGAGTTTATGTTTGTCACGATAAATCTGTATTTAAGTCAAATCAAAAGAAAATTGAGCAGATATTTTATAAGGAAGAAAAACTAAAACTCGATTCCGAACAACCCTATAAAGAATTCACGGAAAGAGTATTTCATATGAAAGATGAGTTGTACAATTTTTTGAGTACCGAAAAAGCAAAAGGAAAATCAATATATGTATATGGTGCATCAACGAAAGGAAATATCCTCCTACAATTTTGCAACATAGACCATGCTTTAATAACTGCCGCTGCCGATAGGAATCCAGAGAAATGGAGACGACGAACACCTATTACTAATATCCCAATAATTTCAGAGGATGAGGCAAGGAAGGCTAAACCAGATTACTTCTTAATACTCCCGTGGCATTTTCGAAAGGAGTTCATAAAAAGAGAAGCGGACTTTCTTGCGTCTGGTGGAAAGTTTATATTTCCATTACCAGAAATAGAGGTTGTTTCGAGATGAAAAAAGCATTAATTATCGGTTGCACCGGGCAGGACGGAATATATCTATTCGAAAATCTGCAAAAGAGAAACTATGAAATAATTGGAATAGCTAGAAATGTTGTTCGCTCTACACTATCAAAATCAATTAAGCCTGTTAATATCAGTAAAAGCAAGCAAGTTTACGATTTCCTTGAAGCCTATAAACCGGATGAAATATATTACTTAGCGGCGTTTCATCAGTCTTCCGAGGATCAATATTATAACGATGCGAAATTGCTTAGGAGAAGCTTTGATGTAAATATGCTCTCACTGATTAATTTTTTAGATGGAATAAAAAATTATTCAAAATATTCAAGACTGTTTTATGCGGCTTCGTCTCATATTTTCGGGAATTCTACTGAAAATATGCAAGATGAAACAACTCCCTTAAACCCGAACAGCATATATGGGATTACAAAAACGGCTGGAGTTAATCTATGTCATTTATACAGGGAAAAACACTCAATTTTTGTTAGTGTGGGGATTCTTTATAACCACGAATCCCCACTAAGATCATTAAAATTTGTCTCCCAAAAAATTGTTAAATCAGCTGTTGCTATTAAAAATAAAATTCAAGATAAACTGATTATTGGTAATTTAAACGCGAAAATTGATTGGGGTTATGCTCCTGATTACGTAGAAGCAATGTATAGAATTCTTCAGCTTTCTTCTGCGGGGGATTTTGTTATCTCTAGTGGAAAAATTCATACTGTTCAAGATTTTGTTAAAGGAGTTTTTGAATACCTTGGTTTAGATTGGACAAAATACGTTAAAGAAGATACTAATTTGATCACTAAAAAAGAAAAGTATAATCTACAGGGGAATACTCAAAAACTAAAAAAAATGACTAAATGGCAGCCAACAGTAAGTTTTAATGATTTAATTAAAATTATGATTAGGGAGGAATTAAAGCATCATGACAAGAAATAATTTAGAGGACGATTCTCTAGGCAGGACAGGAGTAAAAATTAGTGAAATTGAACTGATAATATGGGCCATGGCAATAAAAATAAATATAAAATATCTCAGAAGTAATAGAAATTCTCTAATTAGAGAGTTGTTAAAGGGAAATATTGAGACGATACCGGGTTTTTATCCATTTAGTGTTATGCCATTAAATAATACCCCTTCCATCTCTATGTCCGAATCTATAAGCAAGAATGTTATTAGTTTATCTTCTTATCCTTCTCTTTCGTATGATGATATTGATTATATTTGTCATCAGCCGAAAAGCCTAATGGGGAAAGATCATGTAATTTGGTAAAACAATATGAATAAAGTATTTAATCTAAAAGAATATTAGCAAATTGTGAAAAAATAAAGGAGATGATAGGATGAAAACGGCATTAATAACAGGAGTGACAGGTCAAGACGGGGCATATCTTGCTGAATTTTTGTTAAAAAAAGGATACATGGTCCATGGAATAGTTCGAAGGGCAAGTACGTTCAATAGGGGAAGAATAGAACATCTTCATTCATATGAAAATCCAACAAGGGATAATCTGCTCCTCCATTATGGCGATATGACAGATTCTTCCAATCTCATTCGGATAGTTAAACAAGTCGAACCAGATGAGATATATAATTTAGCAGCCCAATCACATGTGCAAATTTCTTTTGATGTCCCAGAATATACCGCTGATACTGATGCGATAGGTACACTACGTATACTTGAAGCCGTTAGATTTTTGGGACTTGAGAAAACAACTAAAATTTATAATGCTTCAACGAGTGAACTCTATGGCAAGTCTAAGGAGTTTCCACAAAATGAAAAAACGCCGTTTCATCCAAGAAGTCCTTATGCAGTGGCAAAACTATACAGCCACTGGATTACCATAAACTTTCGAGAAGCATATAATTTGTTTGCCTGTAATGGGATCCTTTTCAATCATGAATCCCCTCTAAGGAGTGAAAATTTCGTTACGAGAAAGATTACCCTAAGCATTGCTAAAATAATAGCAGGCAAACAGGAAAAATTATATCTGGGTAATCTCAATGCAAAAAGAGATTGGGGATACGCTCCCGATTACGTAGAGGCTATGTGGCTAATGTTACAGCAAAGGAAATCTGAGAACTTTGTGATAGCTACAGGTGAAGCACACAATGTAAGAGAATTCACAGAATTGGCATTCAACGAAGCGGGAATTGATATTGAGTGGGAAGGAGAAGGTATGGAGGAGAAAGGATTAGATACAAAAACAGGAAAGGTTATTGTTGAAGTCTCCCCAAATTATTTTAGACCTGCGGAGGTAGATTTCTTACTTGGGGATGCTTCCAAAGCGAAGAAACAACTTGGATGGAGACCTAAGGTGGGATTTCGAGAACTTATTAAGATTATGGTAAATGCAGATTTAAGGAGGGAAAATGTTGATAAAATTAAATGAGAAATTCGCTGAAAATTTATCAAAGAGATTTCGAGAGTTATTTAAAAATGAACAAAAATATTGACCGACAAGTCAAGGAACCAGACCTTGAGTCTATAGATGCAATAATGTTGACCTTAGATGCGAGTATCTTAAAAGAACTCTCGATACTACATATCGTAAGTTGTCTTTTAGGCGGTATTTAGCAATGAGGCACATAGATAGAATATATAAAAAATGTTTTAGAATAGCAAACGGGTGGGGGTTATTGTTATGCTAGGTTTTGTGGAGCCTCGTTTATCTATTTGTATTGCCACTTATAATCGCGCCGACTACATTGGCGAAACACTGGAGAGTATCATACCGCAAGTAACTGATGAGGTAGAAATTGTTATAGTTGACGGCGCTTCAACTGACGATACAAGTGCTGTAGTCAGGAGTTATGCTGAAACCTGCAAACAGATACGATATATAAAACTTTCGTCTAAAGGAGGAATTGATCGCGATTTCTGTAAAGCAGTTGAACTTGCAAAAGGTGAGATGTGTTGGCTTTTTACTGATGATGATCTACTAAAGCCTAATGCTATAAGCACTGTGCTTGATGAAGCGAAAAATGGTTACAGCTTGATTGTAGTAAATGCTCAAGTAATGAACAAAGATTTTTCGAAAATATTAGAAAATAATCGGCTACAGATAAACAAAAATGAAATATATTTGGGATCAGATATTGAACTACTATTCCGTCGTGCTATTTTTTACATGTCATTTATCGGCTGCGTTGTAATTAATCGCGATTTATGGCTACAGCGAGAGAAGAAGTGTTATTTTGGTTCAGAGTTTGTTCATGTAGGTGTCATTTTCCAGGCTCCTTTGCCTGCTCCGATAATAGTAATTGCTACTCCATATATCACAATCAGACTTGGAAATGCTCAATGGACGCCACGATCATTTGAAATTTGGATGTTTAAATGGCCAAACCTCCTTTATTCGTTTAAACATATTTCCAAAAAGGCAAGGCAAAAATATCAGCCGACACAGTCTTGGCGAAGATTAAAAACTATTATTAGTTTTAGGGCTCAAGGCATTTATTCATTGAAAGAATATCTAAAGTGGTTTACATCAAAAGATTCATCTCTGTGGTGGAGGTTGATGACATTTTTTATAGCTATGAGTCCAGTTTGTTTTGCAAATTTAGTATTGCTATCATATTTAAAAATTAAAATGATATGGAAAGATAATTAATGACCATTTATGATCTAGAGAACAATTAGTATAATATTATTAAGTTGATGAGATTAAATGTAGATTGTTTAGAACTCATTTAAAAACGGTATACGATAATTCGTGAATTACCGTTGTTGACAGTGCATAAATTGATAGTTCTGTAAAAAAAATGGTTAGTTAGAAGGTGTAAAAAGTTATTAATAATTTTTGAACATTAGAGCATACCGGAGAAAGATTATTGAAGCACTTAAATCGTGCTATAGAGACAGTGGAATAAACTATTTTTGCAAAATATATTGATAATTGAAGTAAACGGTTTTGTAGAATCTTATTTGGTATGATTAGAAAGAGATAATGCAGAAAAGTTATTTTAGTGAAAATTTTTTGGAATATATCTGGTATGTTTTAAAAAAAAGAGATATTTTGAAATAGGAAATAAAAAAACGAGCGTTATTTAGCCAAACAGAATGATTATTATATTTTTTCCTAAACAAAAAATTATTAGAAAAGACAAGACTTAGGATGAAGCGAAAGTTAGTATATATTGATAAGGACATCAATGAAAGGATGGTTAAAGAGGCTAGTTCAAGCTCTTTGAAAAAAGAGCTTAACAATATTTTAATAGAAGGAGGTCTACGTGATTAGAAATAGTAGTAATTGTAATTTTACTAGTACAGATAAACCTATGTTAAATCAACAGAAAACCAAAACACATAAAATCATGATGGATAACTACACAGAGAATACAATGCATTGGCTTAATATAAGATATCGCAAAACTGATAATGAAGGTATTTATTTCGCTCATCAGCCAATATATGGTTTTCGGAAAGGACATAGTGAACCAGGTCTTGTTAATCGATATACTATTACCTTTCAAATAATGAGAGCATTATCACATTTACAATTTAACTCGCTATTAGACGTTGGAGGCTCAGAGGGTTATAAGGCGGCTCTCATCCGCTCAATATTTAACGGTAAGGTACGAAGTTGTGATCTATCTATTGAAGCATGTAATAGAGCTAAAGAGATTTTTAATATTGACGGAGAGCCAGTAAATATTAAAAGTCTTCCTTATGGTGACAATGAGTTTGATGTTGTTTTATGTAGTGAAACTTTAGAGCATGTACCTAATTTTCAGGAAGCAACAAAGGAACTTATAAGAGTATGCAAAAAAGCAGCGGTTATCACTGTACCGCATGAACAAAAAAGTGATATAAAAAGGAATATTAAGGAAAAAATTCCTCATGCTCACATTCATAGTTTCGACACAAGAAGTTTCGATTTTTGTCTCCCGATAGTATCTAGAATAATTTCAAGAAAAATGTTTAGTTCGTTTCTGAGAATACCATTTGCATTTGTAGATGCTGAGAAAAGGCAAAAAACTAAAAAGCCTCAAATTTTTTTAAACATTTACAACTCACTTGTGCCAGTCTTTAAGGTGATATTTGGAAAAAGAGCAGCTTGCTTTTTAATCGAGATAGATGATTTATTTTCTAATTCAATAGCATCTTACTCTGGAATAATTATTATTATTTTAAAAAGCCACGAATGCTATTCTGAAAAAAAACATAAAAGTAATTTGATATCACAAATTATGGATTTTAAAGTACCGTACCATTATATCAATTCAGCGAGTGATGATTGCAGTTAGAGATTTTTTATACTAGAAGAGAGCCTATAAAAAAAACTTGAGAACGTTATAAAACTTTTTAACCTGGTGGAGCTCTCCACCTACAAAGATGGGAATAAAAAGTGCGCTTGCCAGGGATAATATAATAAGGAGTATCCAATGAAAAGCATAATCTTAGCCGGTGGGGCGGGGACTAGACTTAATCCCTTAACCAAAGCAGTGAGCAAACAATTAATTCCAGTTTATGATAAACCAATGATATATTATTCTTTATCTACATTGATGTTGGCGGGAATCAAAGATATATTAATCATCTCTACTCCCCAGGATTTACCAAAATTTAGGGAGCTTTTCGGAGATGGAGGGGAGATTGGGCTTAATATCTCCTATAAAGAACAACCCAAGCCGGAAGGAATTGCCCAGGCCTTTATAATTGGAGAAGAGTTTATAGGTGATGATTCAGTATGTTTGATATTAGGGGATAATATTTTTTATGGGCATAGTTTATCGATGACTTTGCAGAAGATGGCTGGGCTAAAAGAGGGAGCTTGTATCTTTGGTTACTGGGTAGCTAATCCTCAACGATATGGGGTTGTGGAATTTAATGAAGACAATGAAGTTATAAGCATAGAGGAAAAACCTAAATATCCTAAGTCAAATTATGCCGTTCCCGGTTTATATTTTTATGATAATGAAGTTATTAATATTGCTAAAAATCTGAAGCCTTCGGCGAGGGGGGAATTAGAGATAACTGATGTAAATTTAGCCTATCTGAGGCGGGGGAATTTAAGGTTAGAGCTTTTAGGCCGGGGTTATGCTTGGCTAGATACCGGTACCCCGGATAATCTGCTTGATGCTTCTAATTATATTGCTACCATAGAGAGAAGGCAGGGGTTAAAGATTGGCTGTACAGAAGAAGTGGCTTTCAGGATGGACTATATTGATAAAGGGCAATTTAAAGAAATAATTGATAAGATGCCGGAAAATGATTATAGAAAATATCTGGAAATGATTTTAAAAGAAGAAAAAAGGTGAGGTAGGATAATTACGGAATTTTAAGATGAAATTGAAGGAGTAATAAATTGTGGAGGGAAAATATGAAAAGCTCACATACATTTTCACTAATCGCAGAGGCTTTCTTAAAAGTACAGGAATTTAATTATAAAAAATATATCAACACAATCGAAGACGCATCTCAAAAACCCTTAAAAATAAATCCGAGTGGGGAAAAGCATATAGTTAATAAAATTTTGGAAAGGTTCAATTTGGTTTTGATGCGAAAGAGAGGATTTGAAGAATTTGTTAGTCAGTATTACAGTCCAATATGGAAATGGAATTCTGTTGAAACTCTTCAACTTGCTCTTAAGGATCCCAAAAAATTTGACGAAGTTTATAACATGCTAACCGATGGAGACTCAAAAACTACCTTTGATTGGTTTATAAAATACAGAGTGGCATATGCATTTGTAGGTGCGCTTGCAGGGGAATTTTTCCCACCAAAAATTACCGAAGCCGAATTTTCTAAGCAAGTGAATGGTTTGAAATTTAATAGGCACAATAACCTAATAAACTTACAAAATTTTTGCTTTAGTTCAAATGCTTTTATTGTTGCAGAAACATGGATTTTTAGACAATATGAGCTTGAAGGAAAGTGCGAAATTTCTGAAGGAGATTATGTTATTGATGGAGGAGCGTTTAAAGGAGAAACTTCATTCTGGTTTCTTTCAAAAGGCGCAAGAAAAATTTATGCTTTTGAACCTGATCCATATAGTTTCTCAACATTATTTAAGAATATTAAAAGAAATAAGGTATCAGATAAAATAATTCCAGTTAAAAAGGTTCTTACAAATAGAATTGGAAGTTTTTCCATGTGTGCAACGGGTGATGGGAACAGTATTGTTCATAAGGAAGGTAATGAAACAGTCGAAGGCATCACTTTAGATTCTTTTGTAGAAAAAGAAGGAATAAATAAGCTTGATTTCATTAAACTTGATGTGGAAGGCGCGGAATTAGAAGTTCTCAAGGGTGCTGTTGAAACAATTAAAAGATTAAAACCAAAAATGGCAATAACTGTTTATCATAAGCCTGAAGACCTAACTACAATTTCTAAATTTATTTTAGAAATACTACCAGAAGCAAGATTCTATTTGACCAATACGTCTTATGACAGTTGTGGAACAGTTCTTTTTGTAAATTCAAGAGAAGCATGAGAAAGATAATTAGTGGAGAAAGGTTGGATAATACTTCAAATAGACTTATGAGAATTTGCTTTGTCTCGCATTTCTCAGCAATTGGAGGAGCAGAGAAGTCTCTCATTGAACTCATGATTACTTTAGAGAAAAGCGGGATTTAGTGTATGGTTATTTTCCGTTTCTATGGGCATTTTTGCGAAGGAATTAAAAAACTTGATATCGATTTTAAATAAATAAATACTAGTAGTAGGCATCTAAAGATCCCGTTCTTTGAAAAAAAGTTGCAAGATCTATCTTGAATTGTTTTAATTATAGCGAGAAATTCCCACTTGTAAAGTTGGGAATAAGACTAAAATCACGACAAGTTCGGACAGACGATACTCTGCTAAGGTAAGCATCACGCCAGTAAAGACGTGCGAATCTAGTGCGTCTGGCATGAATAACAGCTTGGCAGTGTAAGTCTGCTATAGGGTGCAGTAGTAACTATTAGCTTAAGACAAGGACGTTCATCGTGAGGTGGAGTCTGAAGATCTTGCGGAGAAAATAGCAGGCCATAGCAAAAAAATGTGAACCGGTCGGTCAAAGATAAGGAAAGGCCGAGCCTGCACTATGGAGATGAAGGCGTTACTAGTTCACTCATCGTACCAAGGTGTATACTAGAGGCATGGTATAGAAAGATAGGTACGTGACCTGCGAATGTCTCGTAATGTCTGGAGGTAGTACTTTTAAGGGTGTGTAGGTAAATAAAGTTGGAATGATAGTGTTGCGGGAATCATTTTGGCAAGGAGTGGATAATTATGAAATTCAAAAAAGGTGAAATTGAAGGAGTAATAATAGAAAAATTAATTAAATTTTCTGATGAGAGGGGTTTTTTGGTAGAGACTTTCAGGGTAGATAACCTGCCAGATAATTTACAGCCAGCAATGAGTTATGTTTCTTATACCAAACCAGGGATAGCCCGAGGACCTCATGAACATAGAGAGCAGACCGATATATTCTGTTTTATAGGTCCGGGTAATTTTAGAATAAAGCTATGGGATAATCGAAAAGAAAGTAGGACTTATGGATATTATATGGAGATAATTGGGGGAAAAGATAATCCTATCAAGGTAGTTGTTCCCCCGGGGGTAGTTCATGGTTATAAAAATATATCTCAAGAGGTAGATGTAATGGTGATAAATTATCCTGATAAACTATATCGAGGTTGGAACAGGAAAGAAGAAGTAGATGAGATAAGGCACGAAGAAAAAGAGGATGAATTTTATTTAAATTTCGTAAAAGAGGATAAATAGTCTATGATTTGGCTTATCGGAAATAAAGGGATGCTGGGTAATGATGTAGAAAAATTATTGAAAGAACAAGGGCTTACTTATTGGGCCAGTGATAAGGAAGTTGATATTAGTGATTATAAAGCGCTGGAGAAATTTGGAAAAGATAAGAAGATTAAATGGGTAATCAATTGCTCAGGATATACTAAAGTAGATAAGGCAGAAGAAGAAATCGATGAAGCCTTTAGGATAAACAAAGATGGGGTTAGAAATATTGCCTTATTTTTGGCAAAGAGGCAGATTAGATTAATCCATATCTCTACTGACTATGTCTTTGATGGCGGGAAAGAGGAAGACGGGGGTACAGTTGCTTACAGAGAAGATGATAAAACTAATCCTATAAATATATATGGTAAGAGCAAATTAGCCGGAGAAGAGGAGATAAAAAAGATATTAGAGGAATACTTTATTATTCGTACGGCCTGGCTCTATGGCTTAAAAGGAAATAACTTTGTCTATACTATGCTAAGATTATTTAAAGAAAGAGATTTGGTAAAGGTAGTAGAAGATCAGTGGGGCTCTCCAACTTATACGGTGGATTTAGCCGGAGCCATTTTAAAGATGATAGAAGATGATTCAGTTAGTTATAGGATATATCATTTTGCCAATGAAGGTGTGACCAGCTGGTATGAATTTGCCCGGACTATTTATAATAAAGCTGAAAGATTAGGTTTGATTGAAGGCAATAAAAAAGTAGAGATACAGCCTATCAAAACTGAGGATTATCCTACAACTGCCAGGAGGCCAAGATATTCGGTTTTATCTAAAGAGAAGATAAAGAAGGAATTTGGTCTAAAGGGTAGAGATTGGGATAGGGCATTGGAAGATTTTCTGATATCTTTAAAGAAAGATAGGGAAGGTTTGGAAAGTAAGGTGGAGAAATGGTAAGAAAGTTAGAAAATATTTTAGTTACCGGGGGAGCAGGATTTATCGGCTCAAACTTTATCCATTATATTTTTAAAAATACCTCTTTTTGTGGAAGGATTTTCAATGTAGATAAGCTGACCTATGCCGGTAATTTAGAAAATTTAGTAGAGATAGAGAATGAATACGGTGGAGAGAGATATTTTTTTGAGAAGGCAGATATCTGTGATTTTGATAATCTTAAAAAGATATTTGAAAAATATAAAGTTGATACCGTGGTCAATTTTGCTGCAGAATCACATGTAGATAGGTCTATTTATGGACCCAAGGATTTTGTGCAGACTAATATAATTGGCGTATTTACTCTCTTAGAAATAGTAAGAGGAAATTGGAGGTGTAGGGAAGACGTACTTTTTCATCATATTAGTACCGATGAGGTCTATGGTTCTATTAAAGAGGGTAGTTATTTTTTTGAGGATACCGCCTATAAGCCTAATAGTCCTTATTCTGCCTCCAAAGCTTCCTCTGATCACTTGGTTAGAGCCTATCATAAGACCTATAGTTTACCTGCTACTATTTCCAATTGTTCCAATAATTATGGTCCATATCAGTTTCCGGAAAAATTAATTCCTCTGATGATATTAAATATTTTAGAGGAGAAGGATTTGCCGGTATATGGAGATGGAAAGAATATTAGAGATTGGTTGTATGTAGAAGACCATTGCCAGGCTATTTGGGAGATATTAAATAAGGGAGATGTTGGCTCGACCTATAATGTTGGCGGAGAAAATGAATGGGAAAATATAAAACTGGTTAATTTTCTTTGTGAAAAGATAGCTAAGATAAAGGGAAAAGATGAGGGCTATTATAAGAGATTAATTACCTTTGTCAAAGATAGACCCGGACATGACAGAAGATATGCTGTAAACTGTGACAAAATAAGAAGGGAATTAGAATGGAAATTGCAGTATAATTTTGAAGAAGGACTGGATTTAACTATAAAATGGTATATAGATAATCAGGACTGGGTCGATAGGGTAAGAAGCGGGGAATATAGGCAGTGGATAGAGAAGAATTATAAGGCAAGATGAAATTATATTTATTTGTATAAAAATTGTATTAAGTTTGAGTGGTATTTACACTTTCTACTCTTTCCTGTAGAAAACGATGCAATCTATTGAGGTCAAGGTAAAGTAACTTTATACTGCATAATACTTCTTAAACTATAATATTATAAAAGTTGGAAAAATTAATATGAACAATATTTATAAATCTGATATTATGGAAAATTTTTTTAATTCTTTTTTGCTTTTTGCAGTATTGTTTAATTCATTACTGATATATAGGTTTTATAGATTTTTAGGCTTATATTCAATAAATCCCTTTAGATTATCTTTAGTTTTAGCATTTCTATTTTTTTTACTTTATATAATGAAAAATTTTAGAATCATTGATTTTAAATTAAGACGTATAGATTTAATATTATATTTTAGTCTTTTATATATTACATTTTCAATATTTTTTACAACTAATCTTAAAGCTTGTATTAGCATATTAGTTTTATTGTTAGAAAATATTGCATTATATTACATGGTTAGCATTTTTTGTGCAAGTAATTTGGAAAAATTATGGAAATTAGTTATTTATGCGTATATTGGTTATATATTAAGCATCTTAGGAGGATTTTATCAGTTTATCGAAGTTTCATTAGGTAATTTTTATCCATATTTACCTTTTAGTAAGGGCTTAAAGCCAGAAAGTATTGGCTATACAATTCAATTCCCATTATATGGTGGTAATAGAATTATTTCAACTATGGATGAACCAAATACTTTTGGTGCATTCGCAGGGATTGGTTTAATTTTTATTATTTCTTATATAATTAACATAAAGAAATTTAGATTAGTACATTGTATATGGTCTATAGTCGCAACAATTGTATTATTTTCAACTGGTTCACGATCAAGTGCAATTGCATTAATTCTTGCTATAATAACCTTAATAATTATTTCCAGAAGAAGTGAAAGAAAAATTACTATTATATATATAATTATTTTTATGGCTGGATTTATTTTGGTAACCTCATATTTTCCAAAAATCAATCATGCAATAGACCAGATATTTTTTATAAGAATTCAAGACTTGATCGGCCCGGAAAGTAGTGCTATAAGTTCTCGTATGGAGATAATCAAAGAAGGATTAGCAGTGTTTAAATACAAGAATTTAGCAATTATATTTGGAACTGGTTTTGGAGATTATATATACGAATATTTTGGCAGTTTAACTCGCGGAACTGGTGCTCATAATGTATTTATATTAACTTTGGTTGAGCAAGGAATGATTGGTTTATTATTATTATTATTATTTATCTTTAAATTATTTAAGCAAGTTTTATTTATCTTAAGGAAAACTTATAAAAGTGATAACCCTAGATTTAAAGCCTTAGGGGTATCCTTGTTTTCTGTGTTTATTTTTCTCATATTCGTTTTTAATACTTACGGAAGGCAATATTATTCCTATTATACCTGGATATATTTTGGGATGATAAGAGGGCTATTTGAAATAGTTAACAGGAATTCTAAATTGAATAAAACATTTTTATAGCAGATATCTTTATATATTAAGGTGGCATGATATGAATAAATTAGTAGGTATTGTTATAATAAATTATAATAGCCTTGAGAGTACAATTGAATGTTTGAATAGCTTAACCAAGATTAATTATAAAAACTTTTTTGTAGTAATTATTGATAACCAGTCTAAGAAAGAAGAAATAGATAATCTATCTAATATGTTTCATTATAAAACAGTAGTTTTAAAAAATGAAAAAAATATTGGCTTTCCTGCTGCAAATAATATTGGAATTTTAAAGGCAATTGAATTAAATGCCGATTACATATTATTACTCAATAATGATACTATAGTTGAACCAAATTTTTTAGACTATTTAGTAGAGATTGCTACCAAAGAAAAATCTATTGCTGGTTCGTTAATACTTAACTATTATAACCAAGATATATGGTATGCAGGTGGGCGATTCAATAAATTTAAAGGGACAGGGTATCATGTATATCAAGTAAATTCAACAATTTCAGAAACTGATTATATTACAGGTTGTACGCTCTTGGCACCTTCAGTTGCTTTTAAAGAAATAGGACTTCTTGATGAACGTTTATTTTTATATGGAGAAGATCTCGATTTTTGTCTACGATGCAAAACAAAAGGGTATAAAATGTTGGTAAATTCAAAATCTATTGTTTATCATAAAATAGGTTTAAGTTCAAGAAATAATCTTGGTTTAAAAACTTATTATTCTTTGAGGAGCTTTCTTATAAGTAGAAAGAAACATTTAGCAGGGATATATACGATTTTTTCTAATATATATATATTTTATCTTATTCCTAGACTTATATTGAAAGCTTTTTTTGAAAAGAATACAGAGACAATAAAAAAAATATTATGCGCTGTAAAAGATAGTAAAAAGATATTAAATAATGATTGGAATAGGGATACTTATGAATATTACTCAGGTAATTAAAGAGCGACTTAATTCAAAAACTAAAATATTTATTAGAACTTTACATCCTTTAATGATATTCAATTGGTTATATTCTGCAGAAAACAATAAAAAGGTATCTAAAAAAAATAGTATTAAGAAAGGCTTACTTATAAGAATCGATGCTATAGGTGATTTATGTCTCTGTTTGCCAACAATTAATAGTTATAAGACTGTTTTTCCAAATTCAAAACTTTTTTTGCTTATTAGTAAAAAAAATGCTCCAGTCATAAAAAATAATAAAAATGTAGAAGGAATATTTTATTATGAGAAATATTTTTTTCAGTGGTTTCATTTAATAAAAAAAATAAAAAAAGAAAAGTTTGATATCATAATTGACTTAACTACAAATACAGAAAGAAAAGGTTCTTATATTGCTTTTTTTTCTCATGCTAAATATAAGGTAGGCTATACCAATTATTTTAAGAGAATATTCTATAATATTCGATTATTCCAAACAAAAAATGATCAGAGAGAACATCTTGCAAAACAAGTATTTAGGTTTTTACAGTATTTTGATAATTCTTTAAATGAGTTAAGTAATTATAAGATTATAATTGATAAGTTGGAGAAGAATAAAGTTGAAAAAAAGATGAAGGATTTAGATATTAAAGTAGATGATAAGATAATTGGAATTCATCCAGGAGCTTCAACTATTTTTAGAACTTGTCCACCAGAATTATATATAAATTTGGCAAAAGAATTAAATAAAAAATTTCCTAATTATTATATTTTATTTTTAGGTACTAGAAAAGACAATATTTTTAATAGTAATGAAAAAGATTTTGGGCCGAAAATAATTAATGCTTTTGGAAAATTTACTTTACGAGAAATAATTGTTTTTATATCTAAGTTAAAATTAATTATTTGTAATTTTTCTGCACCCCTTCATATTGCAAGTGCAGTTGGGACAAAATCAATTTCTTTAAATGGACCATCTTCTTCAAAAGTATGGGGTCCTTTGTTAAAAGATAGTATAGTTATTGAAAAGGAATTAAAATGCATTGGGTGCGAAAATCCCATATCATGTAAATTTGATAGAAAATGTCTTAAGAATATAAATGTGATGGAAATACTACCAAAGGTAATAAAAATATTAGGAGATTGAAAATATTTTATTTTAGGAGGATAAATATAAATATATGGATATAAAAAAAATATTTTTCGAACATAAAGAATTAGTCAATCATATTTTAGAAAGTAATTTTTTAGAAGAAGTTAAAAAATTAGGGAATATTTGTATTAAAGCATTAAAAGATGATAAAAAGATAATTTTTATGGGTAATGGAGGAAGTGCGGCAGATTGTCAACACTTAGCGGCTGAAATTATTGGTAAATTTTTCAAAAAGAGAAAAGCTTTACCTGCTATTGCACTTACTACTGATACATCTATTCTTACTTCAATAGGCAATGATTTTGGATTTGAAGATATTTTTACCAGACAGATAGAGGCTTTAGCTAATTCAGGAGATGTTGTTATAGGAATTTCAACTTCTGGTAATAGCATAAATATAATAAAGGGTATTCTGGTTGCTAAAGAGAAAAAAGCTATTACTGTTTGTTTTTCTGGAAAAAGTGGAGGGAAATTAGGAAAGATATGCGATTTAACTATTCAAGTTCCTTCAGATAATACGGCTAGAATTCAAGAGATGCATATCCTTATTGGTCATATTATATGTGAAATGATAGACGAGGCTTTTTAATATGTACAAAAATATTAATAAAATAATTTATTATTTAAAGAAAGAAGTTAAAAAAAGAAAAGTATTTGTTTTAGGAGATTTAATGTTAGATAAATATTGTTATGGAGATGTGAACCGTATTTCACCCGAAGCCCCTATACCGGTTATAAAAGTATCTGATGAAAAAATTGTTTTAGGTGGGGCTGCTAATGTAGCAAAGAATTTAAAACAACTTGGGTGTAACGTATTTTTAAGTGGTGTTATTGGGAAAGATGAAAATGGGACAAGTTTAATTAAGTTGTTAAAAGAAAAGAAAATTAACTATGATGGAATAGTTCTTACTGATAGAGATACAACCACAAAAAATAGAATTGTTGGTTTACATCAGCAGATGCTGCGTATTGATAGAGAAAATATAAATTGGATTAATCATGTGACTATCGAAAAGATTAAAAGATATTTTTATGAGAGAATCAGAGAAAAAATGGATATTATAGTATTATCAGATTATGGGAAAGGTGTTTGTACACCTAGCATGTGTCATTTTATTATAAGAGAAGCTAAAAAAAATTATATCCCGATTTTGATTGATCCAAAAGGTAAAAATTGGAAAAAGTATAAAGGGGTTAATTTCCTAATGCCAAATATAAAAGAATTGCGTTTAATATTAAATAAGGAAATACGAAATAGTGATAAAGAAATTGAAGCAAATGTAAAAAATTTATTAAATCAGTTTAATATTAAAAACCTGGTAGTCAAAAGATCTGAAAAGGGTGTAAGTATTATTAATTCAAATAAAGCTATTCATATTCCAGCAAAAGCAAAAGAAGTATTTGATGTATCTGGAGCAGGCGATACAATAATTTCTATTTTTGCAACTTTTCTTAATGGGATATTAACATTTGATGAAATTGGTAATTTAGCCAATTTAGCAGCTGGCTATGTTATAGGTAGGGAAGGTACCTATGCAATTAGCAGTAAAGAATTAATTGATATTTTGAATGAAGAATATAATTCTTTTGATTATAATAAAAAAATTATTTCTACAGACAACGATGTTATAGATAAATTAATCAAGGAATTGAAAAAAAAGAATTATAAAATTGTATTTACCAATGGATGTTTTGATATTATACATAATGGACATATAAATTATTTAAGAAAGGCCAAACAATTAGGAGATATACTTATTGTTGGTATTAATTCTGATTCTTCAGCAAGAAAGATTAAAGGAGAAAAGAGACCAATAATAAATGAAAAAGATAGGGCTAGATTGATTGCTAGTTTTGGATTTATAGACTATGTTTTAATTTTTAATGAGTTCACTCCTAAGAGAATAATAAATAAGATAAAACCTGATATTCTAGTAAAGGGGGGGGATTATAATATTGAGGATATAGTTGGAAAAGAGTATGCAAAGATTGTAAAGACAGTGCCTTATGAAGATGGTTATTCAACAAGTCAGATTATTAATGAGATAATTAAAAGATATAAGGAAGGCAAGGAATAATTTTATGATTATTGTAACTGGGGGCGCAGGATTTATAGGAAGTAATTTAGTTAAAGGATTAAACAATAATAAAGAAAGAGATATTTTAATAGTTGATCATTTAGGCGAAGGGGAAAAATATAAAAATTTATTAGATATTAAATTTTTTGATTATATAGATAAAGAAGATTTTTTAAAAAATATAATATCTGGGAAATTTGATAATGAAGAAATTAGAGTTATTTTCCATCTTGGTGCGTGTACTAATACAATGAATTATGATGTAGGATATATGGTTTTAAATAATTATGAATATAGTAAAGTGTTATTAAATTATTCCCTTAAAAAAAATATTCCGTTTATTTACGCTTCTTCTGCTTCTATATATGGGAATGGCAAAATAGGATTTGTTGAAAGAGAAGAATGTGAAACCGCTATAAATCCATATGCTTTTTCAAAGTTATTATTTGATCGTTATGTTCGAAAAATATTGTATAAGTCAAAGAGTCAAGTGGTAGGATTACGCTATTTTAATGTTTTTGGTCCAAAAGAGTTCCATAAAGAAAAAATGGCATCGGTAATATATCAGTTTTATAGTCAATTAAAAAAGACTGGAGTAATTAATCTTTTTAAAGGAATTGATGGATATAAAGATGGAGAACAAAAAAGAGATTTTATATATATAGATGATGTAGTAAAAGTAAATTTATTTTTTTATAAACATCCAGATAAAGGTGGCATATTTAATTGTGGTACAGGAAATGCGATGACTTTTAATTTTCTTGCAAATAAATTAATTGAAGTAAACAAAATAGGTAAAATTAAATATATAGACTTTCCCGAAAAATTAAGAAATAAATATCAGAATTTTACAAAAGCAAAACTAAGTAAACTTTTAAAAACTGGATATAAACAGGGATTTACGCCTTTAGGGAAAGCAATAGAATATTATTATGATTATTTAGAGAATGAAATAAATTATTAATTTTTAAAAAATTATAAGATATTAATCTAGAGGATTTTATGAGCTTTTCAAAGAAAAATAAATTTAGGCCAGCTGTCTTTTTTGATAGAGACGGAGTTTTAAATATTGATTATGAATATATATATAGAATAAAAGACTTTGTATGGATGAAAGGTGCTATAAAAGCAATTAAATATTTAAATGATAATAATTATTTTGTCTTTGTTGTGACTAATCAAAGTGGAATTGCTAGAGGGTATTATACTGAGAATGATATGAATAAGTTGCATCAATGGATGAATGATGATTTAAGAAAAAATGATGCACATATAGATGCATTCTATTTTTGCCCACATCACCCAGTAGCAAAACTTGATAAATATAGAATTAAATGTGATTGCAGGAAACCTTCTCCAGGATTAATTTTAAAAATATTAAAAAAATGGCCTGTTGATAAGTCGAATTCATTTTCAATTGGTGATAAAGAAAGTGATGTTCAAGCTGCTATTAATGCAGGAATTCAAGGGCATTTATTTAAAGAAGACAATATATACTATTTTTTGTTAGAAATATTACAAAAAAAGAAATGTGAAAAAAGCTTATATGTTGAATAATTTATTTACCAGTTTTAAAAAAAGAAAAATTGATTTAAAAAAAATAAATAAGATATTAATTATTGCTACACATGGAATAGGAGATATTGTGATGCTTATTCCATTTTTAGAGAAGTTAAGGCAATTATTTCCTAATTCTAATATTACAATTATGTTAAAATCTATTACTGAAAAGGAAATCATTGAAGACCTTGAATTAATAGATGATTATATTTTTTTCAAAAAAGAAAATTTTAGTAATATTTGGGGAAAAATAAAATTTATTAAAATATTATTTAATAAGAAATATGATCTATGCATTTCAACAACAGGCATAAATAAAATTAGTGGAATGATATTAGCATATATATCTAAAATTAAATACAGAATAGGTGAGGCAAATAATTGCATGACTACTTTATATAATTTTCCAATAATAATTAAGAAAAAAAAGCATAAAATTGTACGGAATTTGTATTTATTGAAACCTTTTGAGGTTAAACCAGTTCTCAGTGTTCCAGATCTTTCAAAATTAAATTTATCAGAAAAAAAGTTGGATATAAAAAAAAATGGAGTTATCATTGGATTTCATCCTGGAAGTGGAGAAATTGAAAAACATAAGAGGTGGCCAATAAAATATTATATTGATTTGTTTAAAATTATTAAAAAAGATTACCCAAATGTAAAGCTTTTTTTATTTGGTGGATCAAAGGAGAATATATTAACAAAAAAAATAATAAAAGGTATAATGAAATCGAATAATATATATGATTTTGCTGGGAAATTAACTATAAAAGAAACTGCAGAAATGATGAAAAAATGTTCAATAATAGTCGGAGGAGATAGTGGTTTAATACATTTGGCGGCTGCATTGAACATTAGAATTGTGAGTATTTTTGGTCCAACTAATCCAAAAATTACAAGACCCATAGGGTACAAAGTAACTATTTTGAAAGAGGACATTCCATGTATGCCCTGTTATCCTAAATTATTAACAGGATGTAAAAATAATAAATGCATGAAAATTATTACACCAAATGCGGTATATAAGTATGTTTCTAGTTGTTTAAAAGGTTATAATTCAGTCGAATTATTTAATCCTTAGATATAAGGTGAATTTTATGAAACAAATTTTACAAAATATGAAAACCGGAAAAACGGAGCTTATAGAAGTTCCCTGTCCAGCCGTAAAAACTGGTCATTTACTTATTAAGACGGCTTTTAGTGCTATATCTGCCGGTACTGAACGGATGTTGGTTGAGTTTAGCAAAGCAAATTATTTATCTAAGGCAAAACAACAGCCAGATAAAGTCAAACAAGTATTAGATAAACTAAAGACAGATGGGATATTATCTACTTTAAATTCTGTGCAAGCAAAACTTGACCAGCCACTACCTTTAGGTTATAGCAATTCGGGTACTGTTATAGGAGTAGGGAAAGGTGTAGATAATTTTAATATCGGAGATAGGGTAATATCCAATGGACCACATTCTGAAGTAGTATGTGTGCCTAAAAATTTATGTGCTAAAATTCCAGATGGAGTAAGTGATGAAGAAGCTGCTTTTACTGTTTTAGCTTCTATTTCCCTTCAGGGTGTTAGACTTGCCAAGCCGACATTAGGTGAAAACTTTGTGGTAACTGGTTTGGGTCTTATTGGGCAGCTGGTGATGCAAATATTAATTGCTCAAGGGTGTCAAGTTTTAGCTATTGATTTTGATAAAGATAGGTTAGAGTTAGCTCGAAGATTTGGAGCGGAGACAGTTGATTTGTCAAAAGGAAAAGATCCAATTTCTAAAGGATTGGCATTTTCAAAAGGGCAGGGAGTAGATGGAGTAATAATTGCTGCTTCTACAAAAAGCAGTGAACCGGTTCATCGGGCAGCCCAGATGTGCCGTAAGCGAGGTCGGGTTGTTTTAGTAGGTGTAACCGGATTAGAGCTTTCCCGAGCAGATTTTTATAAAAAAGAACTAAGCTTTCAGGTATCATGTTCTTATGGTCCGGGGCGTTATGATACAGAGTATGAGATTAAAGGGCAGGACTATCCCTTTGGTTTTGTAAGATGGACAGAACAGCGCAATTTTGAGGCTATATTACAGATGATGAAGGACAAAAGGCTCAATATTTTTCCATTAATTTCACATCGTTTTCCCTTTGAGGAAGCCGAAGAGGCATATAAATTAATATCGAGTAAGGAATCTTCTTTGGGAATTGTGCTTCAATACCCTTTAAAGAAGGAGAAAGAATCAAAAGATTTATTTAGCAGAAATATAATTCTAGTTCGGAATAAGAGTGAAGAAAAAAATCCGACTGATCCGGTAATTGGAATGATTGGAGCAGGGAATTTTACTAATCAAGTATTATTACCAGCATTAAAGAAAACAGGTGTCAGGTTAAAGAGTATTGCTTCCAGTGGGGGAGTAAGTGGAACATATTTAGGGAAAAAATACGGCTTTGAACAGAGTATTACTGATGTTGAGATAATTTTTGGTGACCCAGAGATAAATACAATATTTATAACTACTCGACATAATAGTCATGCTCAATTTGTTTGTCGGACATTAGAAGCTGGCAAAAATGTATTTGTAGAAAAACCTTTAGCTATTAATTCCGAAGAATTAGAAAAAGTAAGAGAAATTTATAATAATTCGAGAAAACAGAATAGTCCAAATTTAGTGGTGGGCTTTAATCGTCGTTTTGCCCCACATATCCAAAAAATGAAAAGTTTATTAGATACCATAGTGGACCCCAAATCCTTTATAATAACAGTCAATGCCGGACAAATTCCTGCAGACCATTGGACTCAAGATCCTGAGGTAGGAGGGGGAAGGATAATCGGAGAAGGTTGCCATTTTATCGATTTGATGCGGTTTTTAGTGGGGCATCCTATTACCGGGATAAAATCTACTGTAATAGGAAATTACTCTAAGGTTGAACCGAGGAGTGATAAAATAACTTTCACTATGTCTTTTGCTGATGGCTCTTTTGGAACAGTGCATTATTTAGCTAATGGGCATAAATCTTTTCCTAAAGAACGAGTAGAGGTTTTTTGTGCAGGGAGGATATTGGCTTTGGATAATTTTCGGGTGCTTAAAGGATATGGTTGGCTAGGTTTTAAAACAATGAGACTTTTACGACAGGATAAAGGGCACACTGCTGAAGTCCAGAAATTTATAGAATCTATCAAAGAAGGGAATGAATCACCAATTTCCGCTGAGGAATTATTTGAAGTAACTCGAGTGAGTTTTGAAATAGAAAAAGATAGGAATTAAAAGAGGCAAACATTATCCTGACTAAGAACGAAGGGCGAAATATGCCATTTTTTTTAAAAAAATTAAATAGCTTTTCTAATTTATTTAGAGAGATTAATGATTTGGGTTTTAAAGGTGCATTGTTTAGAATTAATTATGAATTATTAAATAGAAGTGGTTTAAGAAAAGTTATTCAGCCTATAAAAAAATGTACTGATTTATCTAAAGATTATTATCTCGGAAAACAATTAATAAGTCTGGAATGGTTTAAGAAAAATAGAAAAGATTTTTTTGTAAATAATAATAGGTTATCATCAGGATTTAAAAATATTAGTAGTATTGATCTGGAATCGGTTATCAAAGAGTCACAGTTTGCGGCTGATGGTCAAATAAAATGTTTTTCTCGTTGGTGGGGAGATTATGGGAAACCTATTGATTGGCATTTAAATCCGAAAAGAAATGTTTCTTGGCCTAAAGATGTTCATTGGTCACAAATTTTGCAGCTTGAACCTAAATATGGGGATTGTAAACTTACTTGGGAAGTTAATAGGTTTCCACATATTTATAATTGGGTTCGTGTTTATATGATAACCAAAGATTCGCGTTGGGTGCGAGAATTTGCTAAACAAATAGAAAGTTGGGAAGGAAATAACTTTTATCGAGCGGGAATAAATTGGAACAGTGGGCAGGAATTAGCTATTAGAGCACTTACCTGGATTTTAGCTTTGTATGTATTTATAGATGACCCTGCTTTTCAGGAAGAAGATTTTCAGCGTTTAATGCGCTTGTTATTTTTACATGCTGAACATATATACGCTAATATCAATTTTGCCAGAATAGCTATACATAATAACCATTTGATTGGAGAAGCTTTAGCACTTTATACCATAGGTGCTTATTTTCCCTGGATGAAAGGGGCAAATAAATGGAAGAGAAAAGGGCGTGAATTATTAGAAAATGATTGTTTAAAACAATTATATGAGGATGGCGGTTATTGCCAGTGTTCTCATAATTATCATCGGCTAGCTTTGCATTATTATCTTTGGGCTTGTCGATTAGGAGAATGCTTAAGCGAGCCTTTCCCTAAAAAAATCTATGATATTTTAGAAAAATCAGGAGAGCATTTAGCTTCATTTATAAATGAAAAAGATAGGAGAGTACCTAATTGGGGGGCTAATGATGGGGCTTTATTTTGTCCCTGGACTTCTTGTGATTATAGCGATTTTAGGCCAGTTTTAAATTCACTTCGGTATTTAACTAAAAAGAGGAGAGCTTTTGCTAATGGACCCTGGGATGAAGAGCTTTTATGGTTATGGGGACCAGAAACTTTAAAAGCACCGGTCGAAAAATATAAAAGTAAAAAGATTAGTATTTTCCCCATAAGTGGTATACATTGTATTAGACAAGGAAATAGTAATTTTGCAACTCTGCGTTGTGGTTCGATGAGGGATAGATTTGGGCAGGCTGACCAGCTACATATAGATATCTGGTGGAAGGGGTATAATGTAGCACAAGATGGAGGGTCATATCTTTATAATGATGAAATGCAATATCATCGATATCTTGTAGGGACTCGTTCTCATAATACAATTAATATAGATAATTTAGATCAGATAATTTTACTAAGGCGTTTTAAATGGATGGAGCGAGTTAAGGCAGAATTAATCTATACGGAAGAAGATGAAAATAATTTAGATAGCATTATGGGTGAACAATATGGTTATCGTCGTTTACCGGGAAAATTAACTCATCGCAGAGGGTTATGGTCATTAAGTAATGGTATTTATATAGTAATAGATAAGATAATTCAAAAGCAGAATATTCCACATAAAATTGTATTACAATGGCTATTAGGTTCCTGGGAAATAAATTTAAAGGTTAAAAATAATTGGCTGGAAATTGTTCAAAATATTCCTTATGGTAAATACAGTTTATATTTAAATAGTTTTACAGATAAATTGAATATTTTAAAAGACAAAAATTTAAATATAGTTAAAGGTAAAGAAGGAGAAAATCCCAGGGGCTGGGTATCTCGTTATTATGGGGAGCGTGAAGCTGTTAATTCAGTAGAGTTGGGGGTAAATACCGAGAAACCAGTTTTTTTTATTAGCATATTTACTCCTTCAGAATTAGATTTAAATTTTTTTATGAAAAATTCAGAATTGATTATAAATTTTGAACAAAAATTACGGAAAATAAATTTAGATAAATATTTTAGCTAAGATTAATACTAAGAACAAGATTAAGATTAGGAGTTGTTAATGCCAGAGATATGGATGATTAATCATTATGCTATTTCTCCTGATTTGCCGGGAGGCACAAGGCATTTTGATTTTGCTTGTGAATTGGTTAAAAAAGGATATAAAGTAAAGATTTTTGCTTGTGATATTGTTGCGGGGAAAGGTAAAGAATATATAAAATTAAAAAAGGATGAACTTTGCTCCATAGAAAATATAAAAGGTGTTAATTTTATATGGGTGAAGGGGGCAAATTATAAAAAAAATAATTGGCGGCGTGTCTGGAATATGCTAACCTTTTCTTATAATTGCTATAAAATAGGGTGTAAATTTAAAAAAAAACCAGAAGTAATTATTGGTTCATCTCCTCATCCTTTTGCTGCTTTTGCTGTAGTTAGGTTAGTGCGAAAATTAAAAACGAAGTTTTTTTTAGAGATAAGGGATCTTTGGCCTCAGGTTATAATTGATATGGGTAAATTAAAACAACATCATCCTATCACCCAGGCTATGCGATTATTGGAAAAATATCTTTACCGAGCAGCTGATAAAATAATAGTATTGGCAGAAGGCTCAAAAAAATATTTAATAGATAAAAGTGGGATAAAGGAATCTAAAATATTATATTTGCCTAATGGGGTACATCTGAATAATTTTTCTTGTCAGAAAGATAGAGATATTTTAAGAAAGCTTTATAATTTTACTAAATTTACTTTAATTTATACCGGGGCACACGGACCAGCAAATTCTTTAGACACCATTTTAAAGGCTGCTGATAGATTAAGAGAAAATAAAAAAATTGAAATTGTGTTAGTAGGAGATGGTATATCAAAAGAAAAACTTTTAAGACAGGCTAAAGAGATGAGATTAAATAATGTTAGATTCTTTGACCCTGTTCCCAAAAATGAAATTCCTGGAATGTTGATTGCTGCAGATGCAGCAATAATTACTTTAAAAAAAGTAAAAGTTTTTTCTTATGGAATAAGTCCTAATAAATTATTTGATTATATGGCAGCACGGAAACCAGTAATTTGTGCTGTGGAAGGGGATATGGCTAAAAAAATTAACGAAACAGGATGTGGAATTAGTACTATAGCTGAGGATGAGAAATCAATGGCTGATGCAATCATTCATTTGGTAAATTTGCCTCAAGATGAGCTTAAGAAAATGGGAGATAATGGTTATAAGGAAATAAAGAAAAACTATTCTCGGGAAAAATTAGCGCAGAAATTGATTGAATTGATTGAACAATAAGTAAAAATAGTGGATATTAATTCTAACTGAAATAGATAAGTTAAATAATTTTTCAAATAATTGTGATTATTTATAATTATTAGATAATGTGTAGAAATATTTTAAAATCTAAAAAAATCTAAATAAGACGAGTCAAAAAATGAAAAAAATATGTGTAATCGGTTTAGGTTATATTGGACTTCCTACAGCCAGTATGTTGGCAACTCATGGTTTTGATGTATTGGGAGTAGATATTAATTCAGAGATAGTAAAGATTATTAATAATGGGGGTATACATATTGAGGAACCAGGTCTCCATACTTTAGTACAGGCAGCTATAAAATCTGGCAAACTAAAAGCAGCATCTAATCCTGAGCCAGCGGATATTTTTATTATTGCAGTTCCTACTCCTTTTACTAAAGAGAAAAAAGCTGATTTGAGTTATATAAAATCAGCGGCAAAAAATATCGCTCCCTTAATTTGTAAAGAAAATCTGATAATCTTAGAATCTACTTCACCTCCAGGAACTTGTAAAGATGTATTGGAGCCAATATTTAAATCATCCAATCTTAAAGTTGGGAGGGACTATTATTTGGCTCATTGTCCTGAACGAGTTTTACCGGGACATACTCTTAAAGAGCTTATTCAAAATGATAGAATAATTGGGGGAATAGATAAAGAATCTGCTGAGAAAGCAACACAATTTTATAAAGTATTTATAAAAGGTAATATTTATCTTACCGATTCTACAACTGCTGAAATGGTGAAATTGATGGAAAATACTTATCGGGATGTTAATATTGCTTTGGCGAATGAACTGGCTAAAATTTGTGAAAAACTGGGGATTAGTGCTTGGGAAGTTATCAGATTAGCAAATTTGCATCCCCGGGTTAATCTTCATACCCCAGGTCCGGGAGTGGGAGGACACTGTATTGCAGTAGACCCTTGGTTTATTATCGAAAAATATCCCGCTGATACTGAAATTATTACTCTTAGTAGAAAAATAAATGATAGTATGCCAGAATATACAGTAGAACATATTAGGAAAATAGTAGAGGGAATCGGTAATCCCAAGATTGCCATTTTAGGTGCTACTTATAAAGGGAATATTGATGATACGAGAGAAAGCCCAGCTTTGAAAATAATAGTAGGGTTAGAGAAAATTGGGATAAAATATTCCATTTATGATCCTCATGTGCAGGAGTTTAAGTATAAACGATCATCTTTAGAAGATGCCTTTAAAGAGTCTGACTGTGCGGTCATTTTAGCTAATCATGATGAATTTCGTTTTTTACATCCCACAAAAATTGGAAAGTTAATGAGAAATAAAGTGCTTTTTGATACTCGATTTTGTGTAGACCATAATCTTTGGGAAGAAAGTGGATTTAAAGTTTATTGCTTAGGAGTAGGGTAAAATAAAGAAGGTAAAAAATAAAATATTATTTTGAAAATATATTAATATTTTAATAATCTTTAGATAACATAAAAAAATTAAAGTTAGGGATGTAATATTTGATTAAAAGCATTCTATACAGAATGAAATTAAAGGAGAAGTTAGAAATAAGCAAAAAACAGAAAGGATTTATTCTAAACGTATATTTGATATATTAGTTTCTGAAAGTAATTCTTTCTCTTTTTTTATTTCAAGATATAATAATGATGTGGGATTTTTTATTTTTTCGTAAAGTTATAGGATCGATAATATTTCCTCCCGGCTTTTTCTTGCTTTTAATTGTATTAATATATCTTTTATTAGTTTTAAAAAAGAAAAAGATAGCTCACATATCAATATTTTTCTTTTTTATTTCCTTTTATCTTTTAAGTACTTGGCCCGGAGAATATCTCTTAGTTAGAACCCTGGAGGATGATTACCCCGTCTATTCTTTTGAACAATTAAGTAAAGAAGAGATAGAAGATACGGTAATAGTGATCCTATCGGGAGGTATGATCCTGGGTTCTCCGGCAGCAGGCGATGAGGGAGCGGAAATCGGAGAGACTACTCTGGCTAGACTTTATGGGGGATATCGAATCTATCAAAAATTAAGTTGCGATATTTTACTAAGTGGAGGTAATAGCCCAGGCAGGAACAATGAATTGCCTATTGCTAAGGTGATGCAAGATGTGCTTCTTTCCTGGGGAATAGATAGAGAAAAAATAATAATTGAAGATTTGTCTAAAACTACTTTGGAAAATGCGAAATATTCTTTAAAGAAATTAGAAGAAGAAGGTTATCAGAGGATTATTTTAGTTACCAGTGCCCTACATATGAGGCGTTCAGTAAAATGTTTTACAGAAAGCAAGATTAAAATAATTCCTTCCCCAGTTAATTATATTTTTGGAAAAGAACCTTTGAACATTTTAGATTTTTTACCTAATGCAGGGGCATTAAGTAATAATTTTTACGCCATACACGAATGGATAGGTTTGATATATTATGGTTTAGGTTTTAGGTGAAGTGTTGGGTAAACTCTTAAGTGAATTGAAAAAATATGCGAGCGGTTTTGGTAAACTGGTTTAAAAATATAAAAAGTCATTGATAAAGGAAGATCTAAAAATAAATAGGAAAAAATTTCCCCTTATTTTAAAAAGAGTATTTGATATATTGGCAAGTGGGATAGCCTTGATTGTATTGCTTCCTATTTTTGCTGTAATAGGAATATTTATTAAACTGGATTCTAAGGGTCCAGTGTTTTTTATCCAGGAAAGAGCAGGGAAAGATGGAAAGGTATTTAGAGCTTATAAGTTGAGGACGATGATAGATAAAGCAGTAAAAATTGGTGGTAAAAAAATAAGCGAAAGTGATTCAAGAATTACACGAGTAGGCAAGCATTTAAGATGGGGAATAGATGAATTACCCCAACTTATAAATGTCTTTAAAGGGGATATGTCTTTAGTTGGTCCTCGCCCTACATTATTAGAACAGGTTAATCGATATTCTAAAGAACATAGACGAAGATTAGAAGTGAAACCAGGAATCACCGGATGGGCTTTGATTAATGGTAGGAACATTTTATCCTGGCCTAAAAAAATAGAATTAGATATTTGGTATGTTGACCATTGGTCATTATGGTTAGATTTAAAAATATTATTTAAAACTATTTGGGTAGTTCTTTTTACTCGAGAGGGGGTTTATGGGAAAGATGGTGTTAATACAGGATATCCGGAAGACAAATAAGATAATAAAATTAAGAAAAAATATGGTAAAAAATTTGCATTATATATTATTCTGTGATATATTTTTTATTAGATATATTATTCGTTCGATGAATGAATAAGGAGTTTATTGTGAATATCGATTTTTTGGAAAATTTAAGATTCTTCAATTCTACCAGTGAACTTAAAATATTGTTGTTGTTAGAACAGATTCAAAATTCAAATAAAATCACTCAAGACAAATTAGCCCACTATATACATTCAGCTCCTTCAATGATTAATGCTTATATAAAACAACTTGAGAAGGAGGGTTTTTTGGTAAAAAATAAAAAAACAAAAAGGAATGTTGAGTATATAATTACCAAGAAAGGGATTGAAAGGAAAAATTATTTATTGGTTACTTATATGAATGAATTAATCGAATTATACAATTTAACTAAAATAAATATCGAACTTTTTGTAAAAAAGTTAGTGAAAAGAAATTATAAAAATTGTGTTTTTTATGGAGCGGGGGAAACTGCCAAGGTGATAATTAAGGTAATTAAAGATATGCCAAAATTAGATTTTAAACTAATGTTTTTAGTTGATGATGATATAAATAAACGAGGAGAAAAAATTGAGGGATACGATGTGTCTAGTAATGAAAAATTAAAGGAATGCGATATAGATGCTGTTATAGTTACCAGCTGTGTTTATGAAAAAGAAATTAGAAATAAATTGAAAAGTTTAAATTATCCAGGCAAAAAAATAATTAGCTTTTTTGATATAGATTAATAGTGATATAGAAAAATAAGGAAAGAATGATTGTTTTACTATTATAGATAAGGGGAAAACAATAGAGAATATTTTGTGAAACTTGGAGGAATAAATGAATTTTAAATTTAATAATAAAAAAATAACGGGAATTTTATCAATTATTCCCAAAAATATAGTAAAGTTTGAAGATGAAATTGAGAACTATAATTTTACTAGAAAACAATCGATGAAATTAAAAAAAATTATGGGTTATGAAGAACATAGAATTGCAGAAAAGGATACCTGCGTTTCAGATTTTTGTACATTTGGGTTAAAATATTTATTCAATGAAGGTTTATTAAGGAAAGATGAGATTGATGCATTAATCTTGGTGACATCTACTCCGGATTATTTTATGCCACCTACCAGCAATGTTATCCAAGGTGAATTAGGATTGCCTCAGGATATTATTTGTATGGATATTAATCAAGGGTGTGCTGGGTTTTTGATTGGTTTATTTCAAGCATTTTCTTTTTTGGAACAGGAAGAAATTAATAAAGTAGTTTTATTAAATGCAGATGTAATTAGTAGAAAAGTATCAAAGAAAGATCGCAATACTTATCCTTTGATTGGAGATGCTGCAGCTGTTACAATAATTGAAAAAGATAGTAACAAGAATAATAATATTATTGGTAATATAAAAATGGACGGATCTAAATATAATGCAATAATTATACCTGCAGGTGGGTTAAAGATACCTTATTCGAATGAAACCTCAATAGAAAAAGTGGATTATGATGGTAATGCAAGAAGTTTAAATGATATGAAAATGGATGGGAAAGCAATTTTTGATTTTGTCCAAAAAGAAGTACCCCCAATGATAGATAATTTACTAAAAGAAGCTGGGGACACAAAAGAAAAAGTTGATTATTTTATGTTTCACCAGCCTAATAAATTTATATTAGAAAGATTAGCTGATAAGATGGAAATAAGCTATGATAAAATGCCTAATAATATTGTAGGTAAATTCGGAAACTCCAATGGAGTAACTATTCCTATAGACCTGACATATAATTTGGGTGATAAATTAATGAATAACTCGTATAATATTTGTTTAGCCGGTTTTGGGGTTGGCTTAGCATGGAGTTCTATGTTATTAAGAATAGGTTATCTTAATTTTTGCAAAATAATTGAATATTAAAAATTTATTCTTGAACACATAAACAAAAGATAGGGATTAAAGATGATGAATTTTAAAGAGTTGAGGAGTAATCTAGCAAGAGATTATTCAAGATTTAAAATAATAAAAATCGCTCTCTTGGGCGATTCAACAACTCAGTTATTAGTTCAAGCTATTAAAGGATATGGATATAATGAGAAGATTAATTTCGAAATTTATGAAGCAGATTATCAACAGATTGAAAGGCAAATAGTTGATTTTAATTCTTGTCTTTATAAGTTTAATCCAGAATATATAATAATATTTGAGTCTACTGAAAAGTTTATAAATGATTTTTATAAATTAAGTAAAGTTCATAAAGATAATTATGCGGATACTCAAATTGAGAGGATAAAAAATCTTTGGAATAGAATTAATGGTAAATTAAATTGTAAGATAATTGATTTTAATTATGTAGAGATAAATGATAATGTGTTTGGGAATTATGGCAATAAGGTTGAAACAGCATTTATTTATCAGATTCGAAAATTAAATTTAAATTTAATGGAAGCTGCACGCGAATATAAAAATATTTTCATTAATGATGTTTGTGCTTTACAAAATATATATGGCCGAAAAAATACATTTGACCCGAGATTATATATTTCTTCTAATATAGTTTTTCATATTGATTTTCTCCCTTCGATTGCAAAAAGTACTGTAGATATTATTAAAGCAGCCAGTGGAAAGATTAATAAATGTTTAATATTGGATTTAGATAATACTATTTGGGGTGGAATTATTGGAGATGATGGCTTGAATAATATTAAAATTGGTGAGTTGGGGATAGGAAAAGCATTTTCCGAACTTCAGATGTGGGTAAAACAATTAAAAGAAAGAGGGATAATCCTAGCTATCTGTAGTAAAAATTCAGAAAAAATTGTTAAAGAACCATTTATAAATCATCCGGATATGATTTTACATCTTGATGATATTTCTATATTTGTAGTTAATTGGGGAAATAAGGTTGATAATATAAAGTACATTCAATCTGTTTTAAATATTGGATTTGATTCTATGGTGTTTATAGATGATAGTTCATTCGAGCGAAATATGATAAGGAAAATGATATCTGAGATTACTGTACCGGAATTACCAGAAGACCCGGTTGATTACGTTTCTTATTTAAGAAGTTTAAACTTGTTTGAAACTATCTCTTATTCGGATGAAGATTCAGATAGGACTAAAAAATATCAATATGAAGCGAAAAGAGCTAAATTTAAAACTAATTTTTCCTCTATAGATGATTATTTAAAAAGTTTAAATATGATTGCAAAAGTTAGTGTATTTGATGATTATCATATACCAAGGATTGCTCAGCTTACCCAGAGATCTAATCAATTTAATTTAAGAACAAAAAGATATAATGAACAAGATATTAATAAAATAAGAAAATCGAACCAATATATTACCCGGTATTTTAAATTAAAAGATAAATTTGGGGAGTATGGATTAATAAGCATCATAATATTAAAAAAAATTGATAGTAATTCAGTATTTATTGATACTTTAATTGTAAGCTGTAGAGTTTTAAAAAGGGGAATGGAAGAATTTATTTTTAATAAAATAGTAAACTTGGCTGCAAGTGAAGGATACAATAAAATAATTGGTGAATATTTACCTACGCCTAAAAATGCGTTAGTAAAAGATATTTTTAGAGAGTTTGGTTTTACAAAAGAGATGGATAAATGGGCATTAGACATTAAAGATTATCGAGAAAAAAAGATATTTGTAAAGGAGAAATAGTAAGTGCAAAAGGAAGAAATACTAAAAGGGGTTCAGGATATATTTATTGATGTATTAGAGGATGCTGATATTGTTTTAAGTTATAATACTAATGCAGATGAAATTGAAGATTGGGATTCATTGAATAATGTAGTACTTATTGTTGAAATTGAGAAAAAGTTTAATTTTAAATTTAAATTAGAAGAGATTCAAAGCTTTAAAAATATTGGAGAAATATGTGATAATATTTTTAATAAAATTAACAATTAAATAAATAACATAGAGATAATAACTCTAGAAATAAAAATAGTATGAAAGGTTCATAACTAAATGAAAATTCATCATATTGGCTATGCTGTAAAAAAAATAGAAGATTCAATAAATGAATTTAAAGAATTGGGGTATGTAATTATAGAAAACAAAATTACTGATAATCAAAGAAATGTTATAATTCAATTCATAAAAAATGGAGATTACTTAATAGAATTAGTAGCTCCTTTAAATAAGGAATCACCTGTAACAAACTTATTAAAAAAGCAAGGAAATTCTCCCTATCATGTCTGTTATACAACGAATAATTTAGAAAAGAAAATTAGTGATTTAGGCAATAGTGGATTTGTGGTAATTTCGGATTTATTAAAGGCACCGGCAATAAATAATAAGAAGGTGATTTTTTTATATAAAAAAGAAATTGGGTTACTTGAATTAGTCGAAGAATAAATATATAGGTATTTTTTATTTTATGCAGCTAGGAATATTTTTATTAATGTCAATAACTATAAATCATTTAATGATTAGAATTATAAGTAAAGAGGAAGCTATAAATGGAGAAAATTAAAAAAGAAGAATTTGTTCAAGATATAAAGGAAGTATTGGAGGTTGAAGATGATAATAAAATTACTCTCGATACAAACTTGGCAGATTTAGAAGAATATGATTCTTTAAGTGTGTTAGTTATTGTTACGATGATTGATAAAAAATATGGCAAACAGATATCTTCATCAGGCTTTGAAAAAGATACTACAATAAAAAGTTTGATGGAGTTAGTTGGGAAGGAATATTTTGAATAGCAAATAGTTCGATTGAAGAAAGGAATTAATTTACAAATGGATAAACTTTTTAATTTAGATAATAAAAATATCATGATAACTGGTGCTTCTTCTGGAATTGGAAAGCAGTGTGCAATAACTTTTAGTCAGTTTGGAGCTAACATAATTTTAGTAGCGAGAAACAAGGAGAGACTTGAGCAGACTTTTAATAAACTAAATAAAGGAAATCATATTTTTATAGTTCAAGATATAACCGAGTATGATAAGTTAGAAGAGATTATAAATATCTCGGTAGGGAAGATAGGTAGAATATCAGGATTTGTTCATTCTGCCGGGGCAGACAAGCTTTTACCATTTAAGCTTATTGAACCGGCTACTTATGAAGAGATGTTTGCCACTAATACGATTTCGGGATTTGAAATAGCCAGGATTATTTCCAAGAAAAAATATATGAATAGTGAAGGAGCAAGCTTTGTTTTTATTTCTTCTATTATGGGAATTTTGGGACAAATAGGAAAAATTGCATATTGCAGCTCAAAAGGTGCGGTAGTGTCAGGAATAAAGGCAATGGCATTAGAGTTAGCTTCAAAAAAAATTAGAGTTAATTCTATCCTTCCTGCTGTAGTAGAAACAGAAATGTCGAAACAAGTATTAGGTAATCTTTCTGGGGAGTCTAGAGAAGAAATATTGAATATGCACCCTTTAGGTTTGGGTAAACCAGATGATATTGCTTATGCTTGTGCATTTTTATTATCTGATACTTCCAGATGGATAACCGGGACTAATTTAATTGTAGATGGTGGATATAGTGCAAAATAAATTGAATATTTGATTTTATTTATAAGGGATGTGATATTTGATGTATGATATAGTAATTATAGGTGCTGGAGGTTTTGGTCGAGAGGTTTATTTATGGGTTAAAGATTCGTTTTCTGAAGAACAATATAAAATAAAAGGATTCCTTGATGATAATTCTAAAGCATTAGACGATTATAATGTAGATATTGGAGTAATTGGTTCTATTGATAAATATGAGATTAAAGAAAAGGATAGATTTATTATAGGAATAGGTACTTTAGAAATAAAAAAACAAATTGTTGAAAAATTAATAATAAGAGGAGCAAAGTTTATTAACTTGATTCATCCTACAGCAGTAATTGCAGATAATGCAGTGGTTGGGAAAGGTAATGTTATTGCTCCTTTTGTTTTAATTAGTAATTGTGCAAAATTAAGTGATTTTGTTGTATTAAATGTCTATTCTTCATGTGGGCATGATACTAGGATAGGTAAATATTGTACTTTATCTCCATATGCTGCGGCCACTGGATTTGTAGTATTAGAAGACGAAGTTTATTTAGGTACTCATGCTACAATTACTCCGGGCAGGAAAGTTGGTTGTAAATCAAAAATAAGTGCTAATTCAGTGGTTATGCGAGATATTCCTGCTAATAAAATTGTTTTTGGAGTGCCTGGTAAAGCTATTTAAAATTTGTTTTAAGAAATATTTTAAAAATATATTCAAAAATAATGAAAAGAGGATGCTGTTATGAAAGTGCCTTTGTCCAGTCCGGATATTGTAGAAAAAGATATTGAAGCTGTTGTGGGAGTGATGAAGACCAGATTTTTAAGTATTGGGCCTAAAGTAGTGGAGTTTGAGAAGAAAATGGGCAGTTTTACCGGGACAAAGTATGCAGTGGCAGTAAATAGCGGAACCAGTGCGCTTCATTTAATAATTAGAGGTATGGGGATTGGAGAGGGAGATATGGTGATTACTACTCCTTTTAGTTTTATTGCTTCCAGTAATTGTATCTTATTTGAGGGAGCCAGGCCTTTATTTGTAGATATTGAGGAAGAGACTTTGAATATGGATGTTGATAAGGTAGAGGAAAAATTAGAGAGTCTGAGTAGGGAAGAATTGGAAAAAGTAAAGGCTTTGTTGGTAGTAGATGCTTTTGGACAGCCGGCAGATTGGGACAGATTTAAAGAGATTGGGAAGAAATATAATTTAAGATTAATTGAAGATTCTGCTGAGGCGCTGGGTGCGGAGTATAAAGGCAAGAGGGCAGGAAGTTTGGGAGAGGTAGGAGTTTTTGCCTTTTATCCTAATAAACAGATAACTACTGGTGAAGGTGGAGTTCTGGTGACTGATGATGAAGAGTTGGCGAGACTGGCGAGGAGTATGCGGAATCAGGGCAGGGGAGAGAGTGGAGAATGGTTAGACCATGAAAGATTGGGATATAACTATCGAATGGATGAGTTGAGTTCTGCTTTGGGGTGTTCTCAAATGGATAGGATAGAGGAGATTTTAGAGAAGAGAGAAAAGGTTGCAGAGATGTATGGGGAAAAATTGGCGGAAGTTGAGGAAGTTCAGGTTCCTTATATTGCTCCCTATGTGAGCAGGATGAGTTGGTTTGTTTATGTTATTCGATTAGATAAAGATATTAATCGGGATAGTGTAATTGAATATCTCAATCAGGAAGGAGTTCAATGCAAGCCTTATTTTACACCAATACATTTACAGCCTTTTTTTAAAAAGATGTTCGGATATAGGAGAGGAGATTTTCCAATTACTGAGGATGTGGTTGGGCGAACAATTGCCTTACCATTTTTTAATAATTTGAAGGAAGAGCAGATAGATTATGTGGTGGAGAAGCTTAAAGAAGGAATAAAAAACAGTATCGAGTATCTAGTGAAGAAAAGATAAAGAAGGTTGCGAGTTAAGATGAAAGATAGAAGATGCGGGTTTCAAAAAACAGTAATGAGTAGTAAAGAAAAGAGAAGAATAGAAGAGAGATGCATTTTAGCGTATAGCGTACAGCGTTTAGCGTATAGGTGCGGGGAACAATTGCGGGGAAAATACAGGATAAGCAGCAAGATTTATTGAAATTAAGTACACTACCCATTAAAACTTAGCAGTGTCTCGAGTTTTTTAAATATTTCCAGGACCACAGCCTCAGGTACTTTATCACAGAATTCGGCATCCCTAATTTTCCAATTAAGGCTTTTCACCTGGTCTGATAAAACAACACCTGTTACCTTTAATCCGGATGGAATAATGACTTCAAAAGGGTATCCTTTTATTTGATTGGTTATCGGACACAATAAGGCCAGACCAACTTTACCATTATAAGATTTTGGCGACAGAACTATTGCAGGACGTCTTCCGGATTGTTCATGACCGGCTTGAGGCTGCATATCTATCCAAACCACATCACCTTTATGTGGAATAAAATTGCCCGCCATCACCAGATTTCTTTTCCAACCGGTGCTCCGGTATCAAATTCTTTGTGAAGATTGTTTTCAGTGACGTCTTCTAAAAGTTTTTTGAGCGAATATTCTTTTTCATCAATTGGCGTAATAATGATGCTACCCTTATCGATAGATATATCAACCACTTTATTTATTTTCAGGTTTGCATCTATTGCAAATAATTTGGGAATTCGTAATGCCAGGCTGTTACCCCATTTTTTAATCTGAGTTTGCATATAGTACCTTCCTTTCAAAAATGAACTATCATAAATGTATCTACAATGATTATACATCTTCCACATGCAAATTTCAAGCGAAAAGGAGAAATCATTTAATAGGAATCCATAAATGCGGGCTATAAATGTTCTGGATTCCCATTTTCATGGGAATGACAGAGAGAGAAAAAGTGGGACAGCTTTTTAAAATCAAAAAAGTAGCCAGTCCTCTTTTTTGCTTTAACGGGTCGAACCCAGCTCTACCTTCATACCCGGGAGTTCTTTCTGTACTTCTGAGAAGCGCGGGGAATAATATTCGCGATTTTGTTGATTGAGAGTATCGATAAGGCGATTGGGAAGCCCTGGTTAGCGATTAGATCAGTTAAATTATGTATATCCAATATTTACCTCCTTTTTAATAATTTTCAAATTGACCAGTCTTTTAATTTGTTAGTCTGCCGGTCAGCCGGTCTACCAGTCAGGGAAAAATACAAAATGAAAAGAAGATGCAAGATTATTCAATTTACCAATTCACCAATTGAGGATGTAAGATAAAATAATCGAAGGGAGACTTTGCTTTTATCCTGGCACTCGTTTGTATCGTTTGCTTGACAAGTGGCTAAGAATAAAATAGAATATAAATGTATATAATTGAATATATTAAATAAGGAGGCTTTGTATGGCTAAAGTAATAACATTACGACTTACAGAAGAAGAATATGAGAGAATATCAGCTGCTGCTAAAATTGAG